>Ga0265301_10000954_pt1 | contig 39683 bp, 31 predicted proteins | sample AusTroGonzalo_MG_2_FD_193488 | JGI IMG/M metagenome (GOLD analysis project Ga0265301, IMG submission 193488) | Bovine rumen microbial communities from tropical cattle in Woodstock, Queensland, Australia - Gonzalo_04 | ecosystem: Host-associated > Mammals > Digestive system > Stomach > Rumen ...
TGGATGTGGGCGGCAATAAGAAACAGCCCACGAAAGAACATAAGTTCGCCATCCTCACACGCATACCGACGCCTGACAGTACGTACTATCCTATCCCGTACTATGCCGCGCTGTTCAAAGGGAAGTGGTACAACATCAAGCAGCTGATTGGCATCGCGAAGGAGAGCAAGCTGAAGAACACGGCACCCATCAAGTACCACATCGAGATCTCAAACAAGTACTGGGAGAGTATCTTCAAGAACGAGGGGATTACTGACCGTATCAAGAAGATGCAGCGCGTCGTGGAGGAGAAAAAGAAGATCCTGGACTTCCTGAGCGGGGTCGAGAACGCAGGGAAAGTGTGGTTCTCGTGTTTCTACCAGACGCCGGACAAACAGGAGGTGCACGATGTGGTCATCAATAAGATTGATACGGAGAAGGAAGGGGGCGACTGGGCATCGGACATCGCAGAGGCCATCAACATCATATGCTTCACGATGCGGGTGCACTCGAACCTCGTGGGCTCTGTGCCAGGTAAGTCGCAGAGTAACAACTCGGGCTCGGATAAACGGGAGCTTTATACCATCGCGCAGGCCCTGCAGAAACCGTATCATGACTTGCTCTTCATCGTGCATCGCATCATCATCAGATACAACGGGTGGAAAGGGGTCAGGCCGGAATGCCCGTTCATCCAACTGACTACGCTGGATGAGAAACGGGATGCCAAACAGGTGAGTATAGATGATAATGAATGATGTAATGAATGACGCGATTTATGAAGCATTGAATATCTTTAAACTTTAAACTCTTAAACTTTCCCACAATGCCTATCAATACAGACGAACTCTTGCGGAAGTACATTCCGAATGCGCTGGCCACCGTGGAAGGGGAACAGTCGCTATATGAGAAGCTGGAACCATTCCTGGGCGAAGCCTCGGACTTCATCGTGTCCCAGATAACAGGGGAACAGGTGTTGGCACAAATAATAGCGGATAATGAATCGTCACCCCTGAAGGCTGCTTTTAACAGGGCCTACTTCAACCAAGCTTACCTGAAGGCGATTCCGTCCCTGGATTTGGTGCTGACACCTAACGGCTTCGGTATCGTCAGCAACCAAAACATCGCGCCTGCCTCGAAAGAGAGGGTGGAGCGGCTGATGGCAAACGTCGAGCAACAGAGGGATGACGCTATCATCAATCTGCTGAATAAGCTGAGGAAAGAGACGGCCTGGATCGTTTCAGACCAAGGGAATTATTGGGCTGAAACACTGTTCCCGAATATCGATGTGTGCGAGAAAATGGGGCTCAAGGAACATCGATGGGAGGAATATCAACGGCTGCGACCGCAGATCATCGCCATCGAGACGCAGATAGCCAATGGGTTCATCAGCCCGGAACTGATGAAGGACTTGCATTGGTACCAGTTCGGGGAATCCCACAACGAACTGACAGCGGAAGCGAGGTCTGCATGGGCGTATCTGATTACGAGGCTGCAAAGCGAGATACTGTATCAACTCGGCGGGCAACCGCCTCGACATCTGTTCCTCGCGGATATGGTGCAGTTCATACGCAATAACATAGAGCTGTTCACGCAATGGGCTGGCTCTAACACGGCAAAGCTATATACGCCGCCTGTATTCGAGAACAAGAAAGAGGCTCCTGGTTATTTCTTCTGATTATGAAAATAGAAATTAAACTTCCAACATCCTGGAACGAACTGACTACCGCACAAATGCTGTACGTGTTCTTCCTGATTGCCGAGGGCTATAATGCAACAGCAATCCGAACGTTCTGCCTGCTCCGATGGGGCGGCATAACGGTGCTGCAGCAGGCCGCCGATGGCAGATGGCTCATCGAGAAGGATGGCCAAAGGGGATATGTCACCGCTGGACTAATCGCGGATACGGCTACGACACTGGCCTTTCTGGATGTGCCGCCAGCGGTTCCGGCACGGCCCGAAGTCTTCAATGGACATCAGGCGCTGCCTGCTGACTTCATGGGCGTGCCGTTCGAGAAATTCCTGTGCATCGACAACCTGTACCAAGGGTGGCTGCATACAGAGGATGCTGCGCTCATCGCTCAGATGGCGGATATCCTCTATGAGACGGAAGGCTCCAAGCTGACCAAAGTACAGGAGGTGGCGGTGTGCTACTGGGTGATATCGCTGAAGAAGATGTTCGCCAATAGGTTCAGACACTTCTTTCAGCCAGTCACTACAACCGACAACCTCCTCGATGTCCCGCTTCCATCTCCTGAGAAGATACAGGAGGCCATGGACACACAGATACGTGCGCTCACAAAAGGGGACATCACCAAAGAGGCGGAAGTTCTTCAATTGGACACCTGGAGAGCTCTTACTGAACTCAATGCTCAGGCGAAAGAATATGAAGAACTACGTAGGATGTATAAGGCGTAGCCTTGGACGCAAGCTATTCGGGAGCACCCCGAACCTCATATCTCCGATGGTGTGTATTTGGGAGTGCCCAAGCCCCAACGTGGACGCAAGCTATTCGGGAGGCCCCAAGCCCCATATCTGCGATGCAGGGTATATCTCCGATGGCGTGTTTATGGGGAGCGCCCCATACCCCCAAGGAGAGGACGCAAGCTATTCGGGGTGCCGAACCCGAGAAGAACGCAAGCTATTCGGGAGAACCCCAAGCCCCATATCTGCGATGCAGGGTATATCTCCGATGGCGTGTTTATGGGGAGCGCCCCATACCCCCAAGGAGAGGACGCAAGCTATTCGGGGTGCCGAACCCGAGAAGAACGCAAGCTGTTTGGGAGAACCCCAAGCCCCATATCTCCGATGGCGTGTATTTGGGAGAAAGCCCAAGCCCCATATATTTATTCACTTTTCACTTTTCATTTTTCATTTTCTCTCAATGACAGCAAACTTCAACTGGAACGCTTCTGAGTTCTTCAAAGCTCTGACAGAACAGAATAAAATGGCCAAGGAACTTGGCTTCAGGTTCTGCAACGTGACCGGCCTCCAGGGATTTGAGGAGGCATTGGCACGGATGCAGAACACTACGGCTTTCGTGGCTGTGGACGACAGCTCACAGGGGTTCACGGACATCAACAACACACCGCACACACGCCGCATCAAGACGGTGTTCCTCGCCAAGAGACACGCGATAGACAACATGAGCGCAAGGGCGACATGCATGGAACAGATGAGGGAGATATTCCGACAGTTCATGTCGAGACTGATTCTCGAGAGAACACGCCTCGAACAGAACTGCATCTATCTCGATAATCGGATTCAGTTCCAGGAAATAGACCAGTATTTCCTCTCGGGGTGCGCTTGCGCGTATTTCCAAATCGCAGAAGAGACATTCACGGATCTGAGATTCAGATACTCGGAATGGGACGACCTCCCCGAAATGGGGGCCTTCGCAGGACAGTTCACCTATGACTACGATTAACCATGGAACAGAAACTGACACAGGAACAGGCACTGGAAGAGAGACAAAAGTATATCTCTGCCTTCAATGACACCATGATCAAAATCTGGAAGGAGAAAATTACGCTCCTGAAGGTGATTGATACTGGACTGCTCCTGAACTCGCCCATATCGCTGGGCTATCAGGCAGACGGAAAGCTCATCGATGTGAACCTGACTCAGGCTTTCCGAGAATATGGGCTTTGGCAGGACTATGGTACGGGTAAAGAGGTGCCACGAGGCAACCCGGGGGACATCGGGCGTCCGAAGGTCCGCCAACGCCGCCGCTGGTTCTCTATCAAACACTACGCTTCTTTCATGAATCTGAAAGAGTTTTATGAAGAGAACATGGGACGGGAATTCATTGGCATCATCAACGAGGCACTGGATGACTATAACTTCCGTCGCAACCACGGCACAATGCAGGCTTGATTGATAATTAAAATTTTTCACTTTTCATTTTTCACTTTTCACTTTCTTATGAACAACATCCAAAACATCACCCAACTGATTACCGCCCTTCGGTCTGAGACACGAGAGGCGAGTATCACCCCTGAGAGGCTGGGAACGCTGCTGCAGCTGCAGGCAAACCTCATCGCAAACTGCGTGAAGGATAGCGAATTCCAGCCCATCTATGAAAATGCAGTACTGAATATTCAAGGCTCCGTGAGTCGCACGGGAAATGGCATGACACTCAACCTAACGCTGATAGATGCGTTGAATGTGGACACGCCCGTAACCATCAGCATACCTGTAGCCACCACAGCTCAGGCTGGCATACTCAGTGCTACGGATTATGCTGCCATCATGAATGCTATCAACAATGGTGGTACAGGGTCTGGCTCCGGCAGCGGAATGACCGAAGAGGAGAGGGCGCAACTGACAACCCTCGCTTCTCACTTTGTGAGGCTGGGGAACGAGGGAGACGTGTGGCGCAACTCCGCAAGCGCAGAGGACGAGGCAAAGAAACTGGAGTACTGCGGAAATCCTGATATATGGTTCATCTACTACTACGTAATGGGCAGTAAATACGGACTCATCGAACAGCATGTGTGCGATGACACTTGCATCCAGACACTGCACTGGGATAGCAAAATCGTACAACGTACCATCACCTTCTCCAATACTGACCGCACCTCTGTACAGAGTGTGACAGCATGGACGGAGATGGTAATGCCAACCAAGAATGACATCACACTACTGGCGAAAGCGACTGACTATAACAGCTCTACATTCGCGGGAAGTGAACAAAACCAACAGTACCGACTGCGCCTCACACTACAGGGAATCGTGGAGGGGCTGTCAAAGGTGCTGGACGTGAACATTCCCGCAGCAACCACCTCTGCCATGGGCTTGATGAGTGCTGCGGACAAGTCCAAAGTGAACAGTATGCCTTCAGCAGCGGATTTCTTCGCGGATAACTTCGGCATACGCTTCATCGGACACGTCGGAAACGCTTCCGCTACAGGAGAGAACACGGCCGCAACACTGGAGTATGCAGGCAATACGAAAATTATATGGATCATCTACACCTATAGCAGCTATACGGCGATGATTCATCAGACGCACAACGAAACAACTACCGTACAGGATATGTACTTCGCAGGGAGCAGGCTCAGCCGAAGAACAATCACGTTTACGAACGCACAACGTACGGCCATCAGTTCCGTAGGATCCTGGACTGCTGTGGGAACGGATATCGGGGTGACACGTACTGACACCTCAGCTACCATCAAAATGCCGCACCCGTTCATGGAGAAGTCCGCAGGATTGCTGACATTGGTTATCGGACAGGCTAACGCGACGTACGCCGGACTGATGACGAAGGAAAACCTCCGTACGTTGAACTACCTCGAGGAGTCGTTTGAGACGATGTCAGAAACGATTAATTCGATTGAAACGACGATCTCGAATATTCAATCGTCGATAACTAGTATTCAACAGTACATCGCTGGCTTGGACAACCGCTATGTCATGCAACCCAAGCTTTTTGCCTATGCAACCCCGAGCCGAATAACGGTGCCCGTCAGAAGCAACGGTAACGGAGGGTACGTCGTGGCATCGAATGTGGAAGAGTCGGTTACGCTAGCTGGGCTCGACGAGAATGATAATGTCATTCAAGGAATGGACTGCATCATAGCATGGGCATTCCAGGACAATGATAGTATCTTCCACATCGAATATGAAGGGATGAAGAACTACGTCAATCTCCGCATTGATGCTGACGATACATGGCCGGGAAATGCCACGGAGCGCGTCATCACATTCACCTTGACGAGGTATGACAACCAAGTGAAGGGCACCTGCGAACTTATTCTTCAACGTAACATAGTATCGTAATGACAAAAGAAACTCGTACAGACATCCAGGTCTTTACTGCCGTCGCCATGCTGGTGGCTGGCGTCGGACTCTCCATCGCGGGATTCGTGGTTCCGCCGACAGGGGAAATTTCGGACTCGGTGCTGATGTTCACCGCCCAATGTCTCGTATATGCAGGCAGCGCACTCGGCATCAATGTGTATATCAACTCGAAGTTTAGCGACATCAAGAAACAGCTGACTCACAACCACAATGAACACGAAGAATCAAACTCTTAAATTCTTAAACAATGAATCTTGAACATTTAAACATCAAACAAAACACACGCACGATTACAGAGGTGATTGTGCATAGTTCAGCAACGCCGGAAGGGAGCCACTTTACAGTGGAGGACTTAGACCGATGGCACCGACGCAGGAACTTCCGCTGCATCGGATATCACTTCGTGGTGTACCTCGATGGCAGCATACACCCGGGCCGTCCCGTTGAGGAGAAAGGGGCGCATTGCCTGAAGGACGGACACAACCGCAATAGCATTGGGATATGCTACATCGGAGGCGTGGAGAAGGATGGCAAGACGGCCAAGGACACACGAACGCAGGAACAGAAAGAGGCGCTGCGGGCCTTGCTCATGAAGATCAAAGAGGTGTACCCGAACGTGAAGATATACGGACACCGTGACTTCATGGGCACGGAATGCCCGTCGTTCGACGCGAAAAATGAGTATGCGGACAACTCGAATGGTAATCCTCAAACGCCACTCCCATGAAACCAACCTCGATATGCCCACTCATCTTCGCGCTCTTCCTGATGATGTCTTGCCGGGCGAACAAGACGTACACGGAAACGAGGGTACAGCATTCTCAAACCATTGAGAACGCCGCCACTACCACAGCGGCCTTTGCTGCCATCATGGATAGCATCGTGGCCACCACCATCCTGGACATCGATAGTATCGTGATTCGGTTTGCATCAATAGATGACAAGGAATCTGATACTACGATGGTTCCAAAGGGAAATAGCGACTTGCCTGGCGACAAGCCCCGCCGACTGTCACCTCAGTCGGCATCAATCTATGGGGTTCATGCAAACAGGCAAGAGGAACAACGCACATCAAAGCAACAGATGGCTACTACTGAAACCACCTACAATCGCATCACTCAGGAAGCGGACTCAACGCAGGTGAATTCCGAAGTGAGGCATCCTCCTAATCGCACCTGTACATACATGGTAGCAGGGCTGTTCGTACTGGCTTTCATCATTTTCCTCATCTGGAAGATAACGCGGTGGCCTTTCTCGATGGGCTAAGGCTCCTAAAGTAGAATACGCTCAGCGGAGTTCACATGAACAACGCCATAGAATAGGACATACCTGGCGGCATTTTACTTCTGCAAAGGTAAGGCGGGCCGCTCATGGCAAAGTACCGCTGCACTATGACTGCACAAACGGCAGGACAACTTTCCCACTTTGTCGCATCCTGAAGGAAGGGGCAAAGTGGGTATTTCTTGCTGTTTCCTGGTCATTCCTTGCCGACAGTTCGCTTCCCCCGTCACCTTGATAGAGCATCGTAAAAATCACCGCCCATCAAGGGTATGTCTCATTCTAATCTATAGCGTTATGCAAGTTCATGTGAATCATAATCCCGCACCACGTCAGCTCTACTTCGATTTCGAGGAGCCTGTCATGAAGCCCGTCGAGAAGGACAATGATATTCGTACTATCAGAAAACAGTATGAGGAGCTGAAAGCCAAACATCCGGATGCACTCCTGCTGTTCCGAACAGGCGATTTCTACACGTCGTTCGAGGAGGATGCCGTAAGGGCTGCAGACAGCCTCGGAATAACACTCACTACGCAGAATGGCTTCAATGAAGCAGCGTTTCCGCATCACGCTTTGGATACGTATCTGCCACGCCTGATAAGATGTGGTTTCAGAGTCGCCATCTGTGACTTGATCTCAGCTCCGAAGAAGGGCAGGTAAGCCTTTCTTCTAGAACAGCAAACGCCCCGCAGTTTACTTGACTGGCATTGCACGAAGCCCGGCTTCCGTCATCAGTCCTGCGGAAATCATCTTGCGGCATCGCTCGATGTTAAGCTCAGTCCAGTGAGACCCCTTGCGACGTGGCGTCAGCCGTTGGGCAATCCGTCCGTCAGGCAGCTTCTTCAAGGTAGAGTCAATCCATCCAAGGCACAGGGCTTCTTCAACGATTTCAACGTATGGGATTGCATCCTCTCGTGGTTGCTTGCTCCGGTTCGACGTCACCCAACATTCTTTGGTGGCGTCGTGATGCGCAATCAACCACTCGTGAAGTTGCTCACGACGTGAAAATTCCAGTAGGTTTACAATTTCCATATTAATAAATGAAAAAGCCCCAAGTCACGGCTGGAACTACAATCCAACATAGACAAGGAACTTTTCTGGCGCAAAAGTACAGATTATTTATGTAACAATATTCAAAACAAACAAAAAAATATCGTTTTCTTAAAAAAAATGCATTTCATCTAGGCATCAATCCTCTTTGCGCCGACAATGGCCTTCGGCCACAACCACAGCAAGCACCGCTCATTGTTCCAATCCTCACATATTCTTCCAAAGCCCCTCATCAGCACATCACCCTCAGAAAATGAAGTGCTGCCATTGCCCTGAAAGGTGCTGCTGGCTAAGCATTTAATTTTATGAGTGCGAAGAGCTGATGAGGGAGAGAGGAAAGGTGTCTATCCAAAAGCCTGACAAGCCTTTGCACCCGGATCACAGGCTCACTGGGAGGAAAGGCACGTCAGGCTTTTGGGGTGTTATCCCTCGGCACATCTTTTGAGTAGAGGCTTTCCCGACAAGCTGCCAGAGCCACGCCATCATCACCGCAATGGCAGCAGTCTGGAAAGCCTGTACTCGAAGAAAAGCCTCGTGGACTATAACTAACGAGAGCCTTTCCACGCTGTGCGCTGACAGGCAGACGCACGGCAAAGAAAGGCACTCGACTCTACAATGCTGTATGAATGCAGCACCTTATCAGAGGCTATGCCTCCAGGGATGTCGCTGTACCGCTCATTGAAGAGTGAGCCGTGCGACATCATCAATGTAAGTCCGATAAAGAAAGAATGTGATTAATATTCTTTTAGTTAAAAATGAATAAATAATCTAAGATAAATGAGACGGAGTGGAAGCATGAGATAGAAATTTGCCTATGTTTGCAAAATAAATTGATACTTATTATGATAATACAAATCAAACAGCAATAGTATCCTTTTAAGGTTGCGTAATTTACAGAAGTCATTGTATCTCTAATTATTTTAATCATGAAACATCTCAGCTTATTTTTTTTATTTGTTATAGTACCATTGATTACAAATGCATTTGATGCAAAAATCAATGATGTTTACTACAACTTTATGGGAGATAATGCAAGTGTAACGTCAAGCGGTAGCACAAGGTCCTACACAGGTAAAGTTGTTATACCATCTTCCGTTATATATAACAACAAAACTTATGTAGTAACATCAATTGGCAACAATTCATTTGAAACATGTCCAGATTTGACTGAGGTCTCAATACCAAATAGCGTTACTTCAATAGGGAATTTTGCTTTTGCTAACTGTTTTAAATTGGAAACAATTACACTTCCTGAGAATTTATCAACAATAGGAAAGCAAGCTTTTAAATCTTGTAAAAGCATTTCGAATATAACTATTCCAAACAACGTTGTATCGATTGGAGAACGTGCTTTCTGGGCGTGCCAAAAATTATCTACGATTAGTCTTCCCAATAAATTAAAAATAATAAATGAAGGTACATTTCAGAATTGCAGCGGCCTGATATCCATTAACCTTAATCCTGGAATAACGGAAATAGGAGCACAAGCTTTTTCTGGATGCAGTAAACTGACATCAGTGAACATCCCCAATAGCGTGACCACCATCGGCAGTAAAGCATTCTTTGGTTGCAGCGGACTTAAATCTATTTCACTATCCGAAAGTTTAAGCGTCATCAACGATGCTACATTCAAAGGATGTAAGAGTTTAGCATCCATAACAATTCCAAAAAGTGTTATCGAAATTAAAAGTGAAGCTTTCGTCGGCTGTTGCGAAATAAAAGATGTATATTGTAATCCAATAAACCCGCCCAAAATAGGGCTCGACATAATAGGATATTATTATCAGATTTTTGAAGAATCAATATTATCAACAGCTACTTTACATGTACATATGACATCTTTAAATAATTATAATTCTACCGATCCTTGGAGCTTATTTAAAAAAATTGTAAAATTGTAAATGTTTAATTCTCAATTAAAAAGTTATATTATTGGTGAATATTGAACCATATTCATCATAACAATAACTAATTCATTTCCCTTTCATCCCTCGGCACATCTTCTGAGTACAGGCTTTCCCGACAAGCTGCCCGTCACCGCACAAGCCCACGCAATGGCAGCAGTCGGGAAAGCCTGTACTCGAAGAAAAGCCTCGTGGACTATAACTAACGAGAGCCTTTCCACGCTGTGCGCTGACAGGCAGACGCACGGCAAAGAAAGGCACTCGACTCTACAATGCTGTATGAATGCAGCACCTTATCAGAGGCTACGCCTCCAAGGATGTCGCTATACCGCTCATTGAAGAGTGAGCCGTGCGACATCATCTATGTGAGTGCCTGACTGCCACACACATCTTTTCCACACAGGAAGCCCACCACCGCACGTTGGGGATGTGTGAGCGCAAAAGCAGATGAAGCCACAAGCAGACCCTGTCCAAATCTCGAAAATGAAGGCTTTTTGTACTGAATAGCGGCCAAAGAACTCCAAACTATCAGCAACCAAAGGGGCAAACGTGGCAAGAGGTGGCCAAAAGGGGCTGTCTCGTACAATCGCGACCATTGGGGGCTGTTACACTATTACGCAACCATCGGGGCTGTTGTGCCCATTCGTGACCCTAAAGGGGTGGCGCATTTTGATGTGACCAAAAGCGGTTTTCGGGTAGCAGCGAGACGCATATAGCGCAAATGCAAAGAGGGCGAGAGAGGGAGGCGCAGACAGGGCAGGCGGGGGATGCTTAGCGCGAAGTCAGGGGAAATTCTTTCCCCCGACACCCCCATGTGGCTCATATTGAGCTAAATAGGAATTTCAACTTTAGACAAATGGCAATTTCTTGAAAAGTTGAAGTAAAATGTGGCCCCTAAACGGCTATGACTCTTTGATTTTCTGTCCTTTCACATTCAACATTTAAGGTGTATTTTTGTAGTGTCTTAGATAGGACGCAACACTAACACAAACACCACTATGAGCGATTTGAATACGAATGCTACCGTCACGCTGATGGTCAACGGAAGACAGGCAAAAGAGATGCTGGAACAGCTGAAAGTGAAAGCGGACCAGCTGGAAGCGGCCATCGAGAAAGCGAAACGGAGCGGTGATAAAGCAACCCTGAAGAACCTGAAGAAGGAGCTGAGGGACACAAACCAACTGATGAAACAGATTCAGTCTTCTGAGGCTACTGCTGAACAGGTGCTGAAAAGACTGGACCAGGCTACGCCTAAACAGCTGAATCAGGCGCTGACTGTGCTTCGCCGCCAACTCAACGGGATTGAGAGAGGCAGTGAAGCATGGAATGCGCAAGTCGCCAAAATAAAAGCGGTGAAAGCGGAACTGGATAAGGTGAACGCTGAACTCCGACAGTCGGAACCGTTGCTCCAACGTATGAACCGTGGTTTCAACGAGTGGAGCGCAACCATCGCCACAGCTGCAGCAGCAGTGACGGGCTTAGTGATGGCTGGAAGATCTGCCGTGAATGCCTACGCTGAACTTGAACAGGAAATGGCCAACGTCAGCAAGTTCACGTCTCTCCCCATGGAAAAAGTCAGGGAACTGAACGAGGAGATGAAGAAGATGAAAACCCGTACATCGCTCATCGAACTGAATAAGTACGCTGAGGATGCGGGTAAGCTGGGCATGAAGACCATCGAGGACATCATGGGATATGTCCGGGGTGCAGACCAAATCAATGTAGCCCTGGCTGACATCGGGGACGGGGCTACACTGGTGCTGTCGAAACTCTCCAGCATCTTCGGCATTAAGGATGAGTTGGGTACGGAACAGGCCTTGCTCTCCATCGGTTCAACGATTACGGAGCTGTCCCAAAACTGTACGGCCAGTTCCGAGTATCTTGCCAACTTCGCCCGGAGAATGGGCGGTGTAGGTAAGGCCGCGAACATGACACTGCCGCAGCTGATCGCCATCGGTGCGGTCCTGGATGCCAACGGACAGGCAGCGGAGATGTCGGCAACGGCGGTGTCGAAGCTCATCATGGATGCCTATAAGGAGAGTGATAAGTTCGCCAAGGCGCTGGATTTGAATGCAGAACACTTTAAGAAAGTGATGGCTGAGGACGCCAACGCCGGATTCTTGATGATCCTTGACCGTTTCAAGGAGATTGGCAATATGGATGCCCTGGCTCCTGTGTTCAAGGACATGGGTGAGAACGGCGCACGTGCCTCACAAGTGATGGCGACGCTGGCCAATAACATCGATATGGTGAAGTGGGAACAGGAGGAGGCACAGAAGGCTTTCGACAGTGCCACTAAGGTCACACAGATGTATGACATTCAGAACAACACGGCACAGGCAGGCATCGAGAAGGCCCGAAAGAGAGTGGCTGCACTGGCAGCAGAACTTGGAGAGAAACTGCTTCCGGTGATGAAGCATATCTATACCTCCACATCCATGACGCTGCGCTTCCTCAATATCACAGTATCGTTTATCTCGGAGCATCGTAAGGCGCTGCTGTCGCTGACTGCGGCCATCGTGACTTATACTGTGGCGGTCAATCTGGCCGTCATCAAACAGAAACTGCTGAATACCTGGGTGACTGTCACAACAACAGCAACCAAGGCGTATGAGGTGGTGGTCACACACCTCAAAACGGCACAGCTGGCCTTGCAGTTGGGAGTGGCAAAACTGACGGGCAACTATGCCAAGCAGAGCCTGATCATGACGGAGCTGAAGGGCAAGACTGCGGCATTGACGAATGTTTATGCCTTACTTGCAGCTGGCGTGGTGGCTGCTGTGGTAGCCATCGTGTCCTCACTCAATAAACAGACCAGGGCGCAGAAGCTGCTGGCTGATATTGAGTCGGAGGCTAGGAGAAATACCGTCGAGGACATCAAACGGATTGAAGTCCTGAAGACGGTCATTGAGAATGAAACTTTGAGCATAGATAACCGCCGCAAAGCCATCGAGGAGCTGCAAAGTATCATTCCGGACTATCATGCCAGCCTCAGTGATGAGGGCGAGCTGATAGGTCATAATGCCGAAGTACTTGGCATCTATGTGGAGCAGCTGAAGAACACGGCGAAGATACAGGCGGCATTGGCGAAACTGCCGGATGCAGAGGAACGCCTGCGTAAGATTCAGAAGGATGCACCCACCAACTTGCAGGATGCGCTCATCTATGAAAAGACGGAAGGACTGAATCCGGATGAAGCTGCAGGTAAGGCTAACGCTTCACCTACGGCTTATCGGGTCTTCCGTGAACAATTGCATGAGGCTGATGCGGAAGTCAAACAGTTGAACCGCATCATCGATGATCTTACAGCACAGAACCATGCGCTTGCTGACCAGGCAGCAGGATTGCAGGCTCCAAGGGGAAATGGTGATGCCGGAGATGGTAACGGAGGAGGTGGTGAAGGGGGCGATGATGGCAAAAAGAACCAGGATAAGTTCCAAAAGGAAAAGGAATGGAAAGAAAGGGAAGAGGCCATCATACGTATCAGCTATGCCAAGGGGGAAAGTAACTATGAGCAGTATGCAAAACGCCTTGAAGAGATTGAAGTGGAGTACAACCGCAAGAAGCTGGAGCATACGGATCTGACAGAAACTGAAAGACTGTCTATCCAAGCTGATTACTACGAGGCGGTGAATAAGATGACCAAGGCAGGGCTGAAAAGAACCAGGGAAGAGGAGGAGAATGAATATGCGCAGAGTCTCGCTGTGCTTCAGCAAAGGTATATCGATGGGGAGCTTTCCACTGAGGCTTATAACAGTACGGTGCAGATGATGGAACTGCAGCACGCCCGTAAGGTCGTGGAGATATATGAAGTGGGCTCAAAGGAAAGGCTCGAAGCCGAGAAGAACTATCAGGAAAAGCTGTTTGCCGACGCGCAGCGGAGAAGGAAAAAGTATGAGGAAGAGGAAAAGAAGCATCAGGACAGGCTGAAGAAACTGAAGGATGAATTCTTCGGAATGAGCTTGACGGAACGCAAACAGGCTTTGTCCCAGGATCTGGAAGCCCTGAGGCAGGTGTATAAGGATGAGCTAAAACTGGCTGGTAAAAACGCAAAGGAGAAATTACGCATAGAAAAGGCTTACCAGAAGGCCAGACAAACGCTCATCGAGAAGTACGGAGGAAAGCAGCTGACAGGGATGCAGGAAGCAAACCAAGCTGTTGTGAATTGGATGGAATCGGACGGGGGACAGGCTGTATTGGGAGCATTCGATACGGTGGTTTCGGGTATGTCTGCCATCTTTTCCGGACTGTCTGACATCGTTCAGGCAGAGCTTCAGATACAGACATCAGCTATAGAACAGCGCTATGATGCGGAACTTTCCTTTGCGGAGGGTAATACCTACAAAGAGAAGAAAATAGAGCAGCAGAAACAGGAGGAATTGGCCAAAGTAAAGAACGAGGCAAACAAGAAATTGTTCGCGATGCAGGTAATACAGGCAGTAGCACAGACGGCTCAGAATGCGCTTGCAGCATACGGCTCTGCGGCACAGGTGCCTGTCATCGGTTATATCCTGGCTCCTATAGCAGCGGCGATGGCTATTGCTGCAGGTGCTATACAGATAGCTGCCATCAAGAAACAGCAACAGGCATCGGAAGCACAAGGATATGCCGAGGGCGGCTTCACGCCAAAAGGACCAAAAGACCTGGAAGTGGGTGTCGTTCATGCCGGGGAGTGGGTGGCATCGCAAGCGTTGGTGAACTCACCTGAAGCACGCCCGATGATAGAAGCGCTGGACTATGCGCAGCGAACAAACACCATCGGCTCCCTGAAGCCTGATGATGTGAGCCGGACGATAACGGCACAGTCTGTCATCGCAGAGAAATCGAAAGATGGGAAGCTGGAGAAGTCGATGATGGCGAATGCTGCCGCCATCGCTTCCTATGCCGATACGATGCGGAAACTCGGAAAGAGGTTGAATGAGCCGTTTGTGACTGTCAACACGGTAGAGGGTGACACAGGTATCAAAAGGGCTCAGGATGAATATGAGGAACTAATGAGAAACAAGACTAGAACATAAAGTATGGAAATCATCATTCAAGGCTATCAAGCCGTCATGAAACAAGGGACGAGCTTTGATTTCATATCGGAAAACAGGCTCTTCACAGACTCGGACAGTTACACGCTGTCTATCGTCTTTCCTTTGGCAGAATGCCCGCAGAACTTGAAGATCTTTGGACATCTGGAGAGAAAGGACGTCGAGAAGGAACAGGTCTTATACGACTGCGAGATACGGCATCGTGATATGGTGAAAGTTGGGGTCATCACCATCACGGAAATCAACGAGGCAGAGGTGAAGACGCAGTTTCTCGAAGGTCGTTCTGCACAGAACTTTGATCAGTCTTTTGACAATACATATATCAATGAGTTGTATCTCGGGAATCCTGGCATACACTATGCACGGAATAACAGCCCTAGCCAGATGTGGTATGTCAGGTCTGACGAGCTGGACTATGTGGCGATGCCGTGGGTGAATAGCTATTCGGGTAACATACAGAATGAAGCAAGATATGACAGCAACCACGGAAACTATACGTGGGTGTATAAGACAGGTAATACACAGGATTCTATGAAGCTGTCTTTCCAGCCGTTCCTGATATACATCGTCAGGAATATGTGCTCGGCATTGGGTTATTCTTTGGATGTCACTGCTTGGCAAAACTCTGTCAATAGGTATCTGCTTATCTGTAATACGCTGCCTGCTGCATGGGATATGCCCGCATTCGCAAGGGCAATGCCACATTGGACTGTCACAGAGTTCTTTTCGCAACTGGAACTGTTGCTGAATGGGACGTTTGACATCGACCATCGGAAAAAGAAAATCACATTCTCGTATGTCAAAGATATAACAGACAACTTGGCCAAAGTGTATGTCAAGAATGTGATAGACAAGTTCAAGGTTGAAGTGAAGAAGGAAGAAACGGATAACTTCCGCTTGGCGAAGCTCAAAGAGTATGAGGATTGCGACCATCGGGTGTGGAAGCTGTATTCTTGCAGTTGGCTGATAAATGCCTTGCAGGAGGATATTGTAGAATATACGACGATGCAGGAGTTCTTTGATTGGACACATGACTTACGAAATATCATCCTTTCGACGACGGGGGACGCGGAACAGGCTGAAAACATGGAAATGCTGCATCGTATATACTACGTGAGGCGTGAAGATACGTACTTCGCTTTCAGGAACACAGGAATGGTGACAAAGAACGGCGTAGTGGTGGACCAGGATGGCAATATTGAAGAAGGTGGGAAATATGTCTATTCGCGCTCGTATGCGCCCGTACCTATTAATATTTTTGGAAACAGGAACTATAAAGGGAAAGATGACAAGACGGTGAAACTGAAAATGGTTCCGGCATGGATTGATGAGACGGATAATGAACACGGCTACATGATGTTCCTCTCTATGTCCAACTATGAGGAGAAATCTGATAATACCGACCTGGGTAGGCATGAGCTGTCGATGGTTCATCCCGGGCCTCTGTCCATGCTGTCACAGGGAGAAGAAAATGGTGGCAAGGAGTATTTCGACAAAATTTATATAGCATACTGGAATGGCTCCGTTCCATTGCATGAAGTGCCTATGCCATGCGTGGATAAGTTGACGGTAGATGCCAATTGGGTGGTGGAGCATTTCCCATTTTCATTGCGGTTTGACAGTGAGGATACAGTACCACTGCCAAGTTTCGAGATTGACAGGAAAAAGAAATATACCTTCTCTTTCCTCACAGACACGATACCTGATGTGATGGCGGTGTTCTGCATAGAGGGGAAGGAGTATCTATGTGAAAAACTAACCGCGACATTCAATGAGCAGGGAATGTCGCGGCTAGTCAAAGGGGTCTTTTGGAAGTTGAAGACTACTTAAGCTTCAGGCTGAGGGCTTCGGCATGACGGTGGATGGTGGTCTTCAGAATCTTAGCGTAATGCTGAGTCGTGCGCACATCTTTATGGCCCATCATACGGGCAAGGTCTTCGACAGGCACATCCTGAGCTAAAACGATTGTGGCGAAGGTGTGACGCGCAAGGTGGCTCGTCAGGTGCTTGTTAAGACTGGCACGGCTTTCGACCAGGCTCAGGAAGTCATTCAGCTTTTGATTGCTCAGACGGGGGAGCCTGTAGTTGTACTTCTCCAAGATTTCCATGGCACGGGGAAGAATGGGAGTGTAGTAGCTGGTTCCGCTCTTGATACGGCTGCCGTCGATATACCAGAGCTTCCCGTTCTTCTCGGCCATCGTATGGAAATCAAAGGCCTGGGCATCGCAGTAGCAGAGTCCTGTGTAGGCTGAGAAGATGAAGAGGTCCCGGGCTTTCTCTTCCTTCGGCGGCAGATGGAGAGAAAGGAGGAGCGTGAGTTCTTCCTGACTCAGTGGCTTACGTTCTTTATAGTGGCCAGTAGGTATCTTGACCTGCTTATAAGGATCGCGGCTGATGTAGCCGTACTCGTAAGCCTTCATCACATAACGGTGCAGACGCTTGTGATAGCTCTTCAGGGTCGTGGTACTGCGGACGCCTTCTTTCTGAAGCCATTTGTGGTACTCCAGAATGGAAGCAGGGGTGAGGTCATCAAACAAGTTAATCTTACCGAAGTCCAGAAGAGAGTTATAGACAACGGCACGAGCCTGGCGAGTACGATGGGCAATCTTCTCGGCTGCAAGTTCGTCAAAGAAGAAATCGAGGAAGTTGCTGGCCTTCTTGGCTTCCTTGGATTTTGCTATTTCCTGCTTCTTAAGCTTGACCTCAGGGGAGTCATAATAGTCACTGAATGTTTCCTTATTAAGAGGGAGGCCAAGTCCGCGCATGGCTTCAATGATATTCTCGCACCTCTCTTTTAACTCCAATACCTGCTTGGAGTTCTGATAGGAGGAGAACATTTCAGGGGCAATGGTGTCCAATCGGATAAGCTTACACTCGTTGCGCGTGAAATAGACTTTTACCTCTACGACACCCTTTCCTTTACGCTTCGCTTCGTTCTTTCGGTCGAAAATGACCGTCACAAGGTCCTTTTTCATGTTAAATTTCCTTTTGTGTGCCATTTTTCCGTTAATTCATCTAAAATCACTGCCTATACCTATGTTTTCTCCGATTTTGTGTCGGAAAATGTTTACCTAACCTGATTTGGGTAAACATTGGGTAAACATTTTGTTTACCTTAAATGAGTTTGGGTAAACATTAGGTAAACATTTTTTGGCGGTGAATGACGCTGAATGACATCGAATGACACGGTTAATAAATTGTTTATTTACTAACCCTCTTCATGAAGCGTATTGTGGAAAACCGAAGAAAAAGGTGTCAGGCGTCTGTTGATTTTCTCTTTGGTAAAGCCTTTTAACCTTTTGATTTGCTACCTTTTATCTCTTCTGCGGAGGAGGCTGCTCTTGCTTTTTGGAGTCATCCTTGGCTAGCTTGGATTCGTCCTGAAGGGGAGCAAAATCACCACTTTTGAGAAAAAAGAAGGGGACCCTAGTGGATCCCCCTGGTAGCGCCTACGGGAATCGAACCCGTGTTCCATGCGTGAGAGGCATGTGTCCTAGCCGCTAGACGAAAGCGCCGAGAGCGGAAGCTGGGGGATTCGAACCCCCGGTACGGTAACCCGTACGTCAGTTTAGCAAACTGGTGGTTTCAGCCACTCACCCAAACTTCCTTTCGTTATGTCAAAAAACACCTCCTTTTCGGAAATGCGGTGCAAAGGTAGATGTTTTTCGTGAATTATGCAAGCAATTTCAACGGAAAAATATATCTTTGCGCCAAAAATAGAGAAATCAACATGAACGACGAAATGCTGCCTCGCGGCGTGAAACGCATTCAACTACCTCAGAATGTGGATAAACGGGGTGCCCTCTGTTTCTTAGAGGCGGAGAAAGACATCCCCTTCAAAGTGGAACGCGTGTTTTGGATCACTGATGTCCCCGAAGGACAGATGCGTGGTGCCCATGCCCACTGGACATGCCATGAGGCATTGTTCCCCGTAACGGGGAGCTTTGAGATTGAAGTGGACGATGGCGAGCGTTGCTGCGTGCTACAGATGAACCGCTCCAACGAGGGTCTTCTTATCTCCGCCGGTGTCTGGTGTGAGCTTCGACATTTCACCCCAGGCACAGCCTGCGTTGTTATGGCCTCACAGCCGTATGACGCTACTGGCTATGAACATCATCGAGAGACATGGAGACTCAAAATGGAATCATGTACTGATAACTAAGGGCACTCCTATTACATTATACCTTAATCTTCCATGAGCTTGCGGTAGCGGATTCTACGGGGTTCTTCGAGACCAAGGCGCTTGAGTTTGTTGACCTCATAATCGGTGTAGGAACCCTCGAAGAAGAACACATTTCCGTCGCCCTCGAAAGCAAGAATGTGGGTGCAGATGCGATCGAGGAACCAGCGATCGTGGGAGATGACAACAGCGCAGCCGGCAAAGCTCTCAAGACCTTCCTCCAATGCTCGAAGGGTGTTTACATCAATATCATTGGTGGGTTCATCAAGCAATAACACATTTCCTTCTTCCTTCAGCGCCATCGCCAGATGGAGACGATTGCGCTCACCACCAGAGAGTACACCACATTTCTTCTCCTGATCGGCACCGGTGAAGTTGAAACGCGAGAGGTAAGCACGGGCATTAATATCGCGACCACCCATACGGATGAGTTCATTGCCCTGTGAGACTATCTGATAGACGGTCTCCTCGGCTTTGATGTCGCGGTGACTCTGATCTACATAAGCCAATTTCACTGTCTCGCCGACTTCGAAGCTGCCGGCATCGGGTTTCTCTAGGCCCATAATCAAACGGAAAAGCGTAGTCTTGCCAGCACCGTTGGGACCTATAACACCCACGATACCGTTGGGGGGCAACGTGAAGTCCAGATTCTTGAACAGCACCTTGTCGCCAAAGGCTTTACAGAGGCCGTGGGCCTCTATGACCTTATTGCCGAGACGTGGTCCGCTGGGGATGTAAATCTCGAGTTTTTGCTCCTTTTCCTTCTGGTCCTCATTGAGCATCCGTTCGTAGTTAGAGAGACGAGCCTTTCCCTTTGCCTGACGGGCCTTGGGGGCCATCCGAACCCATTCCAGTTCACGCTGCAGGGTCTTGCGGCGCTTGCTCTCCACCTTCTCCTCCATCTCCATTCGCTTGGTTTTCTGTTCCAACCAAGAACTGTAATTGCCCTGCCACGGAATCCCTTCACCACGGTCGAGTTCAAGAATCCAACCGGCAACATCGTCAAGGAAGTAACGGTCGTGGGTCACAGCGATGACGGTGCCCTCGTACTGATTCAGGTGTTGTTCCAACCAGTCGATGCTCTCCGCATCAAGGTGGTTGGTAGGCTCGTCAAGCAGTAGTACATCGGGCTTCTGCAATAACAGACGACACAGCGCCACGCGACGGCGCTCACCGCCAGAGAGATTTTTACAGAGTTGCTCTTGCGGCGGACAACGCAGAGCATCCATGGCACGTGCCAGCTTGGTGTCGAGGTTCCATGCATCAGTGGCATCGATGATGTCCTGCAACTCACCCTGTCGCGCGAAGAGGGCGTTCATCTTGTCCTCATCCTCGTAGTATTCGGGCATACCAAACTTCAGGTTAATATCCTCGTATTCCTTTAAAGCATCCACAATGTGCTGCACACCCTCTTCGACCACCTCGCGGACTGTCTTGTCATCGTCCAGCTGCGGTTCCTGTGGTAAGTAACCAACGGAATAACCGGGCGCAAAGACAACATTGCCCTGATAGCTCTGATCAAGACCTGCGATGATCTTCATCAACGTGGACTTACCGGAACCATTCAGACCGATGATGCCTATCTTTGCTCCGTAAAAGAAGCTAAGATAGATATTTTTAAGGACTTGTTTCTGTGTCTGTTGGATGGTCTTGCTTACACCAACCATTGAGAAGATGATTTTCTTGTCGTCGGCCATATTAGATGCGGCTTTGCCGCGGATTATAGTTGAAAGTTTAAAGTTTGAGGTTTCAAGTATCAAATGTTCTTACTCCCCTCGCCCTTCGGAGAGGGGTCGGGGGTGAGGCTGTATCACCTCAGCCAAATGAGATCGCCCACCTCTGGTGTATAGTCTGCGGGGAAGGCATTGAGGCTATAGATGGATTTCAGACGAATGGCATAGTGCTGGGCAATGTCGTAGAGGGATTCTCCAGGTTGCACCACATGGGGTATGCCCTTAAATGCCTTGTCTGCCTTCGTGCGTTTCTTTTGCAGATAGACGATGTCGCCCGTCTGGAGCGGAGACCCCTTGGGACGCTCGTTGTATTTCAATAGCTTGCGAACACTCACACCCGTCTCACGTGCCACAATATCCCATGTGTCGCTACTATTAGCAATAATCATATAGTTTTTATTGACGCGATAGACGATATGCTGAGCAAAGAACATACTCTCCACTTCTGCTGCCTGCCGGCTAGTGGAGCGAGCATGGTAGCGCCCACTCGTATAGGAATCAAATTGCTGAAGGTTAAAGCGTTCAATAACCCCTATCAGCATCTCTGCATAGCGCGGGTTGGTGGCATAGCCTGCTTTCTTAAGACCGTGGGCCCAGCCCTTATAGTCTGTTATCTTCAGGTTGAAAAGAGCACGATAACGAGGGCTGGTGGTGAGGAAACGCGAGTGGTCTTCATAGCTCTCACGATCCGTCCGGTACTTGCGGAAACGATCATCAGGGCGGTCGTCGGCCATCACGATATAAGGCCCCGTCCAATTCATTCCCACCTTGATACCAAAATGGTTGTGTGCTTCTGTGGCCAATCGGCTGCGCCCCGCACCACTCTCGCAGAGTCCCTGTGCCAGCGTGATAGATGCTGGAATCTTGTGCTCACGCATCTGATCAACAGCAAGGTCCTTGAACTTCTCAATATACTGCCATTGTGCAGACTGTCCACCCTGCGCAAATAACGCTAAAACGGAGCAAAAAAAGGCAATAAGAGCCGTGAAACGAAGCTTCTTCATATCTTTTTTGGTGATTTTGCGCACAAAAGTACATTTTTTTGATGAGATAAGCGAGAAAAACGCTACTTTTGTATCAAAATTAATGAAATAGATATGCGAGAAGCACAAATCATCGTTCCATTTCAGGTCTTCGCCTATGAGGAATTGTCTGTCGAAGACCGCGAACTGGTTGATATGGCAAAGGCGATGACTGCGACCAGTTATTCGCCATATTCCCGATTTCAAGTTGGTGCTGCGTTGCGCCTTGCCGACGGTCAGGTGTTCAAAGGAAGTAATCAGGAGAATGCGGCGTTTCCCTCTGGTTTGTGTGCCGAGCGTACTGCGTTCTTTGCCGCATCCGCTAACGCGCCCGAAGTGCCGCCTGTGACCCTCGCCATTGCTGCACGGACGGGAGGACATTTTCTGGAGAATCTCGTGGCACCGTGCGGAGCTTGTCGCCAGTCGCTCCTAGAAGCTGAAACACGCTTCAATCAGCCCATTCGTGTACTGCTATATGGCACAAGTAGCACCTATGTCATTCAGAGCATACGCGACCTGTTGCCACTGACATTTGATGGTTCCGAACTCCCCTGAGCCATAGAGAAGAATGAAATTCAGGATAACAATCGCGACACTCTTCTTCCTTGCATGGTGCTTTGCAAGTAGTAATGGCGTATCTGCTGCCGAGGGGAAGAAGAAAAAGAATAAGGCAAGGATGGAGGATGTCAATTCCTACGATGCCTCCCTACCCCAACCCGATGCCATCATGTTACCCCTGACGCCACAGGCGCCGTTGGGTGACAACGAGATGATAGCACAACAGACAGGTCTGCATATTGCCAACAAAGGGCTTGGCGGCATTGATGTCTCCCATTATCAGGGTAGTATCAACTGGAAAGAGGTGGCGCGCAACAGCGACATCTACTATGTCTATGTGAAAGCAACAGAGGGGGCCAAGCTTGTGGATGAGACCTACCACAGGAATATTGAAGGTGCACGACGTGCAGGACTAAAGGTAGGTTGCTACCATTTCTACAGTCCCACAGCAGACGTGAGCGAGCAGCTGCGCAATATGACCTCTGTTGTAAAGCTGAAAGGACATGATCTGATTCCCATCATTGATATCGAACACCGCGGTAAAGCTCCACTGGGGCAGTTCCAAAGCAGACTGAAGCAATTTCTAAAGCTCGTGGAACGCCACTATGGCGTGCAGCCTATTCTCTATACTTCGCGTGATTTCTACAACAAATACCTCTCTGGACCATTTACACATTATAAATATATGATTGCGCGTTACCATGAGGACATCCCTCAGTTATGCGATAACGCGCCTTTTGTGATGTGGCAATATTCCGCTACCAGTCGTGTTCGTGGAATAAAAGGCAATGTGGACCGCAGTTGCCTAATGGACAAATACAGTCTGTCAGATATTCTGTTGAAATAATAGCTAAAGGAAACTAAGACCGTCAATCTTCGCGAGACGGTCGCGCAGACGAGGCATCTGTGAGGCTCGAATGGCGAGCGTCATCTGGCAATCGTTGTCGAAGTTCTGCGACAGGATGGCAGGCTCCACTTCCTTGACGATGCGCATGACCTGGTTCATCAACGTATATTCGAAGGCGACAGTGATCTGCTCATCAACGGTCTTCTCGATGATGGTGGCAGCGGCAATGGCCTCAGCAGCGGCAGCCTTGTAGGCCTGGATGAGTCCGCTGGTACCTAACTTCACGCCCCCAAAATAGCGAACAACGATGATAAGGATATCCGTCAGCTCGTTGCTGTTGATCTGCCCTAGAATGGGCTTGCCCGCGGTACCGCTGGGCTCGCCGTTGTCGTTGGCACGAAAAACGAGGCGCTCGTGCCCCAACATATACGCATAACAGACGTGCCGGGCATCGTAGTATTTCTTGGCGTAAGCATCTACCAGCTCCTTCACCTCCTCAACCGTAGAAATCGGGAAAGCGAAAGCAAGGAACTTGCTTCGCTTCTCCGTATAAGTGCCCTCCGACGGGGCTGCTATGGTCTTGAAGAGATCGTCCATACTGACACGCTATTGCTGTAATAGCCTTGCAAATGTAGTCACAAAAAGCCATACCGCAAAGCTTCACGGCAAAAAAAGTAACAATAAGGTCATTTTCTCAGTAAAAAGCTTGCTGGAAATCTCAAAATGGTGCATAGCATATCACTATGAAGAGGAAAATGAAGGCACCTGCGACGCTGATGCTATAGGACGTTATAGGGGGGGGTGTGTCGTCTCGACACAGCCCCCCCTACACAAAACTGTCCTGAGAAAATTTACTTAACGAGGACTTTCTTATTGTTTCGGATGAAGATACCCTTCGTGGCGGGCTTGCCGCTGAGCTTCCGGCCGTCCAGTGTGTACCACGCGCCAGATTCATTGCATGGTCCATTGTCAATTCCGCGGATGCCCACGGACACCACATCGCTCTCCAACTGCCATACGAAGGCCGGTGCCCACGAGTAGTCTGCCTCGGGTACTCCGTCGCCGTTGGTGTCGAGGACAGTCCAATAGGTGTTGGCTCCCCATGTGTCGCTAACGGCGTTCGTGGCGCGCACGGCATAGCAGCCGTTGTCACCCAAATACCATACCTGACCCTCCCAGTCGTCGCGGCCTTGCTTATCCGTCAGGATATGCCCCTGCGGCAGCAGGTCCCCCGACGCGCCACCGTTCTCCGATAGATGTGGGTTCGTGAAGCAGGCATCCACCTTCCATCCCGGCGAGCGGAAGAGGCCATCGCCCTCCGTTCGGGCGAAGGTGAGGACGCAGTACTTGCTCGGCTCAGCCGTCAGGTAGCCCTCGCTCGTCAGGTAGTAGCGCGTGCCGCCCTTGAGCGTGTAAATGGCATACTGCGTGTCCGTCACTACGCTGTTGAGAGCTGCCTGATACTGTTCATCGGTGACTTCTACGGCCGTCAGGAAGTAAGTGTCCAGCATCTGGATAGCCTCCGTGGCATCGAAACTAGTGCTCACGATCTCCACCTGATAAGTGTTGCCGCCGTTGCCGCCTTCAAATTCCTTCCATGTGTTCATGCACACTTTGAGCTCGCCGTCCATGTTCATCCAGTTGGTGAAGCTGTCTTCCAGGTACCAGGGATAAGTCTCAAATCCCGTTTTTCCCCAGGTCAGGCCCGTCACAGCAGCTGCGAAGTATGTGCTGCTCTCTAAGGAGCGATTGCCCATATCTCCGGCCATGGCCGCCGTGGAGTGGATGACGAAGGCTTTGTTGGTGACATCAAAGAGGTAGTTGGTTGTTCCGTAGTCCACGATGGCGAATTCCGAGGCGGCCTCTTGCGTGGTGCTGCAGAGTGTAGAGCCGTCGTAGCCCACATAGCCGCGTGCACAGCGGAGCGTGAATGTCTTGCCCGTCACGTGGGGCGTGTTGTCATCGATAGGGATGTTAACTATCACAACACACTGTGCCGTCTTGTTGGAACCGTCAGTAGTGGAAGCTGTAATGGTTGCCGTTCCGTTTGCAACAGCTGTCACCCATCCGTTGGCGTTCACGGTGGCTACAGATAGGTTATCACTCACCCATCTCACGCTTTTTTCTGTCGTTTCATCGGGTTTCACGGTGGCGATGAGTTGGAAGGTATCGTCTTCCTTGTTGAATGTAAGCTGAGACCTATTGAGCGTTATGCTCTTGGCTAACACGGGCAGCTTCACCGTTACAACACACTGTGCCGATAGGTTCGTGCCGTCGTTCGTTGTCGCCTTGATGGTGGTTGTGCCGTTGCTGACAGCGGTCACGTAGCCACTCTGATTGACAACGGCTACGTTCGGGTCGTCGCTTGACCACGTTACACTCTTGTCCGTGGCAGTCGAGGGTGACACCGTAGCGGTAAGCTTGCTTGGAGTCTCAGAAGTAAGCGTGAGCGTTGGCGGGTTCACATGGATGTCTGTGGCCTTTACCGTAGCAGCGGGGGCTATCAGGTCGAAGCTGATGTCAGACATAGGGTGCTTCGTCTCGTCGGTCTCGAACATCATGAAGTTCTTGATGTAGCCCTTCAAAGTACCAGAGACGGAGGCATCTGCTGTCAGGTAAATTGTCAGCAATGTGCCGCTACCCGGAAGCAGTGTATAGGCATCGTTCTGCGACACTACGAAGCGGACGAACCCGTTATTCTCTTTGAGGCTGGCGGTGTGTTCATCGTGGCGGTCGCTCAGAACATAGGTGGTGCCGGCGGCGAAGCGTCCTTTGGAGTTCTTAGCCAAGGTAACACCTGTTGGCAGATACAGATCGAACTGGTAGAGTGTGATGTCATCGTTTGTGAACTCGCAGTTGATGGGTACAGCCACTGTGCCGCCAGGCTCTAATGTGACGGGAGCCACCGAAATGTTCTCTGCACATGCTGTGCCTGAGATAGTCAGCAGGATGAGAGCAAGCAGTTTTCTAAATGTCTTCATAGGCTTTTTATTTTATTCAATGATTGTTTGCTGTGAGTTGGACTTGTGCTTGGGCGCGCGACGTTTCACTTCGTTGGCATTGTAACTGAGTACGTAGTTGATGACAGCCACGATGTCCGCACCGTCCACACTGCCATCACGATTCACATCATACTTGCTGTCGGTGCTCACCGCCAGAACAGCATTGATGACGGCCACGATGTCGGCGCCGTCCACATTGCCGTCGCCATTCGCATCACCGGGCAGACCTACTGTGACATAGCAGGAGGCGGTCTTGTTGGAGCCGTCGGCAGTGGTGGCGATAACCCGCGTCGAACCGATGCCCACGGCGGTGACAAGACCGTTATTCACGGTGACCTTGGTGACATCCTCACTACGCCATGTCACATTGCGGTTGGTGGCGTTTGTGGGCTTCACGGTGGCCGTCAGCTGTTCCGTGTTCCCGATGGCAAGACTCATTTCCGTCTTGTTCAGTTGCACGCTGGTGGCCAGTACCACCTCATCGATCCAGTGGATATTCGTCTCATCGTCGTAAGTTCCCACGATAGGCACTTGCACGCGAAGTACGACCTCGCCCCAGTTGTGGACAATGTGGAAGGGGATGAACAGGTTGTAGGAGCCTACGGCGCTACCATTGTTCTGATAACGGACATAACCGATGGACGTGCGGTATTTCGCCAGTGTGCTGTAGTCACGCTTGTTCTCTTCTGGACGCTCTATGGTGAGGATCAGATTCGGATTGTCCAACTTCTCCACGACGCCATCCATATCGCTTTCCAACTCATCGAGATTGAAATAGATTTCGTGAATACCATAGAAATCTATCCATTTCTGACGCTCGGACACATTTTCAGTAACACTGTAGCCAAAGGGAAATTGCTGTCTAAAATCGGTGAAGTTGAACAGATGGGCCATATACATGTAATCATACCCGGCTTCGGCTCCGTCTTTCATATATGCTTTGTTTTCATGCACATGGGTGACGTCAATAGGCCGTAGGTAGCGGACGCGAAAATCCGTGTCGCCCGTAAGATTCATGGGAATATGATCCTTGCTGGCGAGTGTCATCTCCGTATAGAAGGCATCGGTGGTTTTACCATCGGCATTGAAGATGGGAGCGGCGTTAAGCAGGTCATTGGCAAAGTCGTTGTTCTGGAACTCAATCCAGCGACCCTCCTTTGTTTTATAGCTGTCCATCAGGCGTACCACTTCCTTTGTTTCGCCATTGTAGGTAGCGGATACAACATCGTTGGTGGCCGTCATCGCATATTCCTTGCCGCTGATGCCTGTCTGTGTGATGCCTTGCTCGTACTTCTTGGCGTCGAAGACGATGGTCAGCGCCGTGCTCAGACCACGTGTATCTGTGGTCTCGGCATTGATGGCACCGCCCTTGAAGCCAGAAAGGAGGTCGAAGACGAATACCTTATTGTCATTTACACTTGTGCCGTCACCGCTGCGGTCGGTGTTGCCGGGCTGATAGGGGTTGGCGTGCAACTCCTGTAGGCCAGAGTACGGTTCCATGCTGCCGTCAGCATACCAGCTGGCACTCAGCTTCGCATTGCTGCCGTTGAAGGTGGCATCCATGGGCGTTATCACGGTCACTTCGCAAGTAGCCGTAACGCCCGAGCCATCGGCGGCTGTAGCGGTGATGGTTGCCGTACCATCTCCAACCGCAGTCACCAAACCTGTTTCGCTCACCGTTGCAACTGCAGGATTGCTGCTCGACCACGTTACAGTTTTGTCTGTCGCGTTGTCAGGTAGTACGGTCGGTATAAGCTGAATAGTCTGACCCATCTCCGTCAGCATCTCGCTTGTCTTGTCAAGGGTGATGCTGGTGACAGGAATCTTCACTGTCACTTCGCAAGTAGCCGTAACACCCGAGCCATCAGCGGCCGTAGCTGTGATGGTTGCCGTTCCACTTCCAACCGCATTCACCAAGCCTGTTTCGCTCACGGTAGCCACCGCAGTATTGCTGCTCGACCATACCACATTCTTATTCGTAGCATCGTTTGGTAGTACGGTCGGTGTAAGTTGAACAGTCTTACCAATCGCCGTCAGCACCTCGCTTGTCGTGTCAAGAGTGATGCTGCTAATGGATATTGGATGAAAGTATCTGTCCAGCATCTGGATAGCCTCTGTAACGTCGAAGTGCTCGTTCACAATCTCTACCCGATAGGTGTTGCCGCCATTGCCGCCCTCAAAGTCCTTCCATGTATTCATATTCACATCTTTCAAGCTTCCCATGTTGAGCCAATTGGTAAAGCTGTCTTCCAAATACCAAGGGTAAGTCGCAATACCCGTTTTGCCCCAACTCAGGCCCGTCACAGCTTTTGAGAAATCCGTTTGGCTTTCCAATAGTGGGTTCCCAGTTAATCCGGCCTTGGCGGCTGTTGTATGAATAACAAAGGCTTTGTTGGTGACATCATAGAGATAGTTGCTATCCTCGTAGCCCACGATGGCGAACTCTGACGCGGCTTGCTTCGAGGTAGTGCAAAGTGTGGAGCCGTTGAAGCCCACATAGCCGCGTGCGCAACGGAGCGTGAACGTCTTGCCCGTCACGTTGGGCGTGTTGTCATCGACAAACACGGTGAGAACATCCGTCGGATCGAAGTCGCCAGCCTCTTCGATGGTGAACTGATTACCATCATCCCATGTTGCCTCGGTTTGTCCCCAAGTGTTGATTTGGATACCTGGGACATAATTCACGTTGAGGTAGTTGCCGGAGAACTGAATCATGAAGTAGCCATTCGTGTTCTTCGTTATCGTAACGGGGTGAGAGGCAGTCTTTGTTTCTTCGCCTGTATTGGTAATGAACTTCTGATCTTCCACGCTGTAAAGGTAGTAGCTTCCATTTTGTTGGAGAATGGCAAAGGGGCTGGCTTCTTCGCAATAATAATTGGTATTTTCCGCTCCCGGGTTGGTGCTGGCCAAATGGTTCTCGCTAACACCTAAAGTTCCACGCAATAGGCCACGGGTGTGAATATAGTATGTCTTCGTATTTTGCAATTGACTTACAGATGTAATTCCATTGACATTTTGGAAACGTTGCACCTGCACTTTTATCTTGGTGATTTGAACACTAGAGGATGATGAATTCGTCCACCTATCCGGGTTATTGGAAGTAATGTTACATGGCATAGTAACGCTCCCCCCACCTTTATACTCAAGCGAAATCTCTTTTATGATGTCATTTGTTAATACTTCAAATATGAGATAACCACCGCTGTTAACGATAAAAGTAGAATAAGTCCTACCAGTTGAGGAGTTGTAGCCTAAGTTCCCATCCGTAACGCTAATTCTCACGGCGTCCATGGTCAGCGTAGAGGCAGCCTGTTTTTTTGTTGCATCAAAAACAATTTCATCTGCGAACAAATTATCCCCATAGCCCAAAGCTAAGAATAGGGTAAGAAAGGTGTGTAGTACAAATCTTTTCATATTTATAAGGTTTTTGTTTTTAGTTTTGTTTGTTTTTTAGATAGTTCCTCACTATCCATGCAAGGTTCTCGCGGCTGCCGCAGTCGAGAGCACGGGAACCTGAGAGTATGGAGGAAAAGAAGACGTGCGTGGTGAGAGTTTCGAGCTCTTTGTCACCTTCGACGTTCTCAGGCTTGGTGATCGTAATATCGTAGCCGCCAAACTCCTCGCTTGAGGTTAGCTTTATCCAATCTTTAAAGCGGCCATCAGACAAAGGGACTTCCGAACTCTGTGAACCCTTGAAGCACCTTCCAACGAAAGCGTTTATAACAACAAGAACCTTCGGCCTAAGACGCAGGATGGTCTTGAAGAAAATATCTATCATAGCGTTGTAAAGACATTCGTTCTTTTTGCCTAAGTATTCGTCCTGCAGTACATTCTGTTTCTTTTCAACAACGCTGAATAGGTCCAACACAGAAGAATTGACATCTTTAATAATTTCACCCTTCTTTATCTCCGCCAGCAACTTTTCAATCGCCTTGAAGTATGGTGTGTCGATGTCTTCGTACACGTAAACGTCTTCTTTCCGCTTCCCGTTATGCTGACTTTTATTATTGTAATGGTCTTTATCTGTCCCCGACGGATTCATGCCCACAAACAGGATGCCATTTGAAAGATCATCTTCCAAAGTATAGAGCTCCATATCAGGAGTGGAAGTGTTGTTCTCCCGTCTCCTGTTGAAGTAGTCGAGGTATTCTTGATGAATCCGGTCGTACTCACTTTTAATTCTTCTTGTCTGTTCGTTCATAGGCTGTCTATGTTTTTTTGTTCTTGGTTTCTACAAATGTCACTTTTGCTTGCAAAGGTAGCGATTCACACCATTACCTGCAAATTCATTGTGTTTCATTTGAGATTTCTTCCCTCGATGCGCGTTTCATCTGATTTCATTTGGTTTCATTCCGTCTTTATGATGGGGGGGGGAGGGACTTTTCGGCGTAAGAAAGGAGCCGTTTTCAATAAAAATCGTTATCTTTGCCAGCAAAATAAATTTAACAGAAAAAATGATTGAATGTAACGCTCTGTGTAAGGCAGTGGAAAAGGAAGTGGGAATGAAGCCCACGGCACCCTCCCACTTCAAGAAAATTGCTGAACAAATTGAGGAACGAACCAAGGAACATATCAGCTACTCCACGTTGATGCGCCTGTGGGGAGCCATGAAGGGCGTGGAGCCCCGCAGGGTGACGCTGGATATTCTGGCACATTTCCTGGGGTATATGAGCTACGATGATTTCGTGGCACATCAGCCTGTCGCCGATGAGACAGAACGCTCAGCTTCTCTACAGAACCCCGTTGCCCCAGAAGCCATAGAATCCCAGATAACTTCAGAAACTATAGAAGCTCCTATTACCCCGAATGCATCACCATCCAAATCCAGCTGGATGAAGCAGGTTGCGTGGGCTGCTGTAGCTGCAGTTGTCGTTCTCGTGGGAGGCGTATTTTTGTATAAGCTGTTGTCGGCACCGCCAGCGCCCGTGTATGTCACAGACCTGAGTCAGCTGAGCAATACGAAGCAGTATATCATCCACACACGTCACGATATGCGCGGGCTTCTCGGAGTGCTGGGCCGCCATTTGGGAACGACCTTCACGTCGGCTCAACAGAACCGCTGTGAGGTGGCAAGCCCCTTTGCCATCCTCTTCTACGAGGGCAGTTACTATCTCTTCAGCGTGGAGGACAGCCGCTTCATCAATGTGGGTGTCCATGAGGACGATGCGCCTCTGGCCAAGGGTGACCCTAATGACTGCTCGCTGGACATCCATCAGGAGGCGGACAGCTGCTTTGTCATCGACTTCAAGAACTGCAAGACGGTGTGTTCGCTGAATGTCAATAGTGTATATGGCCCGTTCGTTACAGATTATGGCACCATCAACGGGATGTTCGACGAGGGAAACCTGTTCATGCTGGAAGAGGTCGGCGACTTTGACCCCACGGAGGCTATACGGATGCTTCAGGACCGCGACCAAGAATATAAAGCTGCGCTAGAGAGCATCACGGCGGGTCGGTATAGGATACACGCGGAGGGCTCACAAGCTCGTCGCTTTTATCTGCGGGCAGACGGCTGCCTGACAGAGACTCCCACAGACTCCTGCATCTTCACGATACAGCTGACAGACTCGACCACACATGGCGATCCAAAATATCGTGTTCCAGCATGGCGCATTTTCTATGAGACCGGGGACGGAGTGGATGCGCACAACATCGGATTCGAATGTCCGCATCTGGAAAATGAGGCTTACGTTCCCAGCTACGGGCGACTGTGCATCGTCCCCATCAGCAATCATGTGGTGCAGGACGAGGTGCTGTTTCTGGGCGACAACGGCTGCTACGCCATCCGCTCCACCAACCTGGCCACCGAGGCGTGGGGTTGCGGACTCTATTGGGCAGTATACGACTTCAATAGCGACGGCCGCCTCCAAGCGGACTACAACGCAGAAAAGGCTTACGTGTGGAAACTGGAAAAAATAACAGATTAACTGAGTTTGCAAATAAAAATCGAAGCCACAAAGAATCATTCCTTTGTGACTTCGATGATTTATGGATGTGACAAGTATCAGCTCAGTTTGTGCACAACGAGGCCGCTTCTCAGTTTGGGCTCAAACCAAGTGGCCTTGGGCGGCATGATTTTGCCGCTGTCGGCGATGTCCATAATCTGCTGCATGGAGACGGGATAGAGAGCCAGGGCTGCGCGCATCTCGCCGCTATCCACGCGGCGTTTGAGCTCTGCGAGGCCACGCAGGCCACCCACGAAGTCGATGCGGTTGCTGGAGCGCAGGTCGCCCAGCTGCAGGATCTCTTCGAGAATCAGGCGGCTGGAGATATCGACATCGAGCACGCCGATGGGGTCGTTGTTGTCGTAGGTGCCATCTTTTGCCACGAGAGAGAACCAATGGCCGTCGAGATAGAGCGAGAACTCATGCAGCTTCGCAGGCTTGTAAATCTCCGTGCCCTTGTCCACGACGGTGAAGTTCTTGCGCAGGGCATCCAGGAACTGCTCGCTCGTGAGACCGTTGAGGTCCTTGAGCACGCGGTTGTAGTCGAGAATGGTGAGCTGCGATGCCTGGAACGCAACAGCCATGAAGTAGTTGTATTCCTCGTCGCCCCGATGGTTGGGGTTCTGCTTAGCCTTCTCAGCGCCAACGAGGGCGGCAGCGGCAGAGCGGTGGTGCCCGTCGGCAATGTAGAGCGACGGCATCTTGCGGAACTCCTCGGTGATGGTGGCGATGTCGGCGGGGTCGCTGATGACCCAGAACTTGTGGCCGAAGCCGTCGATAGGAGCAATGAAGTCGTACTCAGGCTCCGTGGCGGCATAGCGCATGATGAGCTTGTCGAGCACGGCATTGTCGGGATAGGCAAAGAAGACGGGCTCCATGTTGGCATCGTTCACGCGAACGTGCTTCATGCGGTCCTCCTCCTTGTCGCGACGTGTCAGCTCGTGCTTCTTGATGACGCCGTTCATGTAGTCGTCCACATAGGCGCCGATGACAAGGCCGTACTGCGTCTTGCCGTTCATCGTCTGAGCGTAGATGTAGTAATGCTCATCCTTGTCCTGCACGAGCCAGCCTTTGTCCTGGAACATCTGGAACTGGCGCGCTGCCTCCTCATAGACGCGAGAATCATACTCGCTGGTGCCTACGGGGAAGTTGATCTCGGGCTTGATGATGTGGTAGAGCGACTTCTCGTTGTCGCCAGCCTCTGCCCTTGCCTCCTCGCTGTCGAGCACGTCGTAGGGACGGCTCTCCACCTGTTCCACCAGGTCCTTGGGAGGACGTAAGCCACGGAAGGGTTTTATTTTCATCTCCATACGGCCTCACCCCCCGACCCCCCTCTCCAAAGGGCGAGGGGGAGTAGTCACTAATGAGGAAATGAGGACTTTCATTTTAAATGGTTCGTAATATTGTCGGCAATCACTCCCCCTCGCCCCTTGGAGAGGGGGCAAGGGGGGTGAGGCTCTTTTATTTATTCACTTGGAACTTCGTGATGCCCTTCTCTAAGAAGTCAACGATCTGATGAGCGGCAGCGATGCCAGCGTTGACGTTGGCCTCAGCGGTCTGCGCACCCATCTTCTTGGGCGTAGCGAAGTAGCGGCCTTCGAACTTGGCGAAGTCAGCATCGGCATCGGGCTTGATGTCGGTGACATACTTCAGGTCCTCACGCTCAGCCAGCAGGGCGAGGAGCTCGGGCTCGTTGATGACTTCCTTGCGAGCTGTGTTCACGAGGATGCCACCCTTCGGGAGCTTGTTGACGAGGGCTTTGTTGATGCTCTGCTTGGTTTCGGCCGTAGCGGGGATGTGGAGGCTGACGATGTCGCTCTGCTCGAAGAGCTCGTCCTGCGACTTGACAGCCTTCACGCCGGCAGCCTCGATGACGTCTGCGGGACAGTAGGCATCGTAGGCCAGCACCTGCATGTCGAAGCCCTTGGCGATACGGGCCACGTTGCGGCCCACGTTGCCGAAGGCGAGGATGCCCAGACGCTTGTCCTTCAGTTCGGTACCGCTGGTGCCATTGAAGAAGTTGCGCTTGGCATAGACGAGGAGACCGAAGACGAGTTCTGCCACGCTGTTGGCGTTCTGGCCCGGGGTGTTCATGGCCACAACCTTGTGAGCCGTAGCGGCCTCGAGGTCGATGTTGTCATATCCCGCGCCCGCGCGTACCACTATTTTAAGCTGCTTGGCAGCATCGAGGACTTCAGCATCGACTTTGTCAGAACGGATGATGAGGGCGTCGGCGTCCTTCACAGCTTCCAGCAGCTGTGCTTTCTCCGTATATTTTTCTAGCAGGGCTACCTCGTAACCAGCTGCATCAAACACTTCCTTGATACCTTTCACGGCAATGCCTGAGAAAGGTTTTTCTGTTGCAATTAATACTTTTGCCATAATCAGAGTTTTTAGTGTTGTTTCTCAAACTCCTGCATACAAGCTACGAGAGCGTTGACACCTTCGAGGTCCATGGCGTTGTAGCAGCTGGCACGGAAGCCACCCACATCACGATGTCCCTTTACACCAACCATACCCTTGCTGGTAGCGAAGGCCATAAACTCATCCTGCAGTTCCTGGTATTCGGGCTTGAGAACGAAGGTGATATTCATGCGTGAACGGCTATCTTCTTCGGCAGTACCGACGAATAGCTTGTTGCGGTCGATCTCGCCATAGACGATATCGGCACGCTCGATGGCACGACGCTCCATCTCCTTCACGCCACCCTGCTTCTTGATCCACTTGAGGTTCTGCAACGCGCAGTAGATAGGCACTGTAGGAGGTGTGTTGAACATACTGCCCTTGCTGACATGTGTGCGATAGTCCAGCATGGTGGGAATCGTGCGGCTCACCTTACCCAACAGGTCTTCCTTGATGATGACGAAGGTGACACCTGCCATAGAGAGGTTCTTCTGAGCACCACCATAGATGACACCGTACTTGCTCACGTCAATGGGACGGGAGAAGATGTCGGAACTCATATCGGCAAACATGGGTACGGGGCTGTCGTAGTCCTTCAGAATCTCAGTACCATAGATGGTATTATTCGTAGTGATGTGGAAGTAATCGGCATCCGTAGGAATTGTGAAGTTCTTGGGGATGTAGGTGAAGTTCTTGTCCTTGCTCGAAGCCACCTCGACCACCTCGCCAAAAAGTTTAGCTTCCTTCTGAGCCTTGGTTGCCCAGACACCAGTGTTGAGATAGGCAGCCTTCTTCTCAAGGAAGTTGTAGGGTACCATGCAGAACTGCAGGCTGGCACCACCACCAAGGAAAATGACGCTATAGCCCTCGGGGATATCGAGGAGTTCCTTGAACAGAGCTACTGTTTCATCTACGACAGGCTGGAAATTCTTGGCACGATGGCTCATTTCCATCAGTGACAAACCGCTACCCTCGAAATCGAGACACGCAGCAGCAGTGGCCTCCATCACTTCACGAGGAAGCTTGCTGGGGCCGGCATTGAAATTGTACTTCTTCATATTGAATCAGATTTTAGTGGTTATAAATCGCTTTCAGCCGACAAATTTACGTCATTTCTATCACGCGGCCAAATTTTAGAGCAAAAATCGCGCGCAAGACAACATTTTTAAATTGAAGGCATAAAAAAACTCTCTTTTCTTTGTCATCTAATAGAAAAAGCCTATCTTTGCCACACAATTATGCAATTTATAAAATTTCAACCTAAAGAAATTACTACTATGAAAAGATTATGGATGATTGCCGCTATGGTATCAATGATGCCGATAGTTATGAATGCACAGGATGTGATACATCCGGATGTTATTAATTCTACCGTAGAGTCTGCACAACAACGAACGGCTGAAATCAAAGCTGGTGTAGAAGCAGCCAAAGATAATGCCGAACAAGCAGCCCAAGCACATAAGGATGCAAAAACTGACATTGAAAATCTGAAGCGCGAACTACAGACAGCACAGCAAGAAGCTGAAGCTGCCAAGCAGGGCGTTAAGGATGCTCAGCAGGCTGTGAAGAATGCCAAAATGAATGAGAAGAACGCCAAGCAAAAGGTGAAGGATACCAAGGCACAAATCAAGCAGATGGAGAATGCGGCCAAACAGGCCAAGCAGGAAGCTGCCGCCGCCAAGAAAGCACACAAGGAAGAGCAGCAGCGATTGAAAGCACAGCAGAAGGCTGAGAAAGCGCGCATCCAGGCAGAGAAAGCTGAACAAAAAGCACGTAAGGCTTCAGCCAAAGCGAGATAAAAGTGTATAAGAGTTCAAGAAGTTCAAGAAGTTCAAGAAGTTCAAGAAGTTTAAGAAGTTCAAGAAGTTCAAGAAGTTCAAGAAGTTCAAGAAGTTTAAAGAGTTCAAGAAGTTCAAGAAGTTCAAGAAGTTTAAGAAGTTTAAGAAGTTCAAGAAGTTTAAAGAGTTTAAAGAGTTTAAGAAAAAAACAAGAATATGGACAACGAATTGATTAAATCCTGTGAGGCCAAAGCTAAAGAATGGCTCGCCTCTCCCGTTTATGATGCACAGACCAAAGCAGAGGTGAAGGCATTGCTTGATGCAGAAGACAAAACGGCTCTTGTGGATGCCTTCTACCAAAGTCTGGAATTTGGCACGGGCGGCCTGCGTGGCATCATGGGTGTCGGCACGAACCGCATGAACCGATATATCGTTGGCGCAGCTACTCAAGGCTTTGCCAACTATATCAACAAAGCGTTTGCCGGTAAAAAGGACATCGCTGTCGTCGTGGGGCACGACTGCCGCAACCACGGCCGCGAGTTCGCTGAGACGGTGGCAAATATCTTCAGTGCCAATGGCATTAAGGTCTATCTCTTTGAGAGTCTCCGCCCCACCCCGGAAATCAGCTTTGCCATCCGTCAATTAAAGGCTCAGGCGGGTGTCAATGTCACCGCATCACACAACCCGAAAGAGTACAACGGCTACAAGGCGTATTGGGACGATGGTGCACAGGTGCTTTCTCCCCACGACACAGGCATCATCGACGAAGTGAATAAGGTCTGTGTCGATGACGTGAAATGGGAAGGCAACCCCGACCTCATCCAGATTATCGGCGGCGAGATGGACTGGGACTACTTGCAGGCTGTTAAGGAGGCGATGGTGGATCAGGATGTCATCAACCGTCAGAAAGACCTGAACATCGTCTATACACCACTGCACGGAACAGGCCGCGTCATCATTCCCGAGGCGCTGCGTTCATGGGGTTTCCAGAACATCCACGTGGTGCCCGAGCAGATGGTTATCGACGGAAACTTCCCCACCGTTGTCAGCCCGAATCCAGAGAACTCTGAGGCAATGACCCTTGGCATGAAGCTGGGCACAAAGCTCAACGCTGACCTCGTCATTGCCAGCGACCCCGATGCCGACCGCCTCGCCATCGTCTGCCGCAACCCGAAGGGCGAATGGGAAATCCTCAATGGCAACCAGACCTGCATGATGTTCGCCTGGTATATCATCGCCAACAAGAAGAAGCTGGGTCAGCTGAAGGGCAACGAGTTCCTCGTGAAAACCATCGTGACCACGGAACTCATCAAGCGCATTGCTGACAAGAACGGTGTGGAGCTTATGGACTGCTACACCGGTTTCAAGTGGATTGCCGCTCTCATCCGTGAAAACGAAGGTGTCAAGAAGTACATCGGCGGTGGTGAGGAGAGCTTCGGATTCCTGCCCTTTGACAAGGTCCGCGACAAGGACAGCCCCGCCAGCATCTGCCTCATCTGCGAGATTGCAGCATGGGCCAAGGAGAACGGCAAGACGCTCTATGATCTACTCATGGACATCTATCTCGAATACGGCTACACGCTGAACAACACCGTCAACGTAGTGCGTCCGGGCAAGACCGGTGCTGACGAGATCAAACAAATGATGGTGGACTTCCGTGCTTCCAAGGCTCCCAAGACGTTGGGCGGCAGCAAGGTGATCTGCACAAAGGACTATCAGGCGCTCACCGCTACGGACGGCGCAGGCAACATCACTAAGCTCGATATGCCCGCTACCAGTAACGTGCTACAGTGGTTCACAGAGGATGGCACGAAAGTCAGTGTGCGCCCCTCCGGCACAGAGCCTAAGATCAAGTTCTACATTGAAGCACCTGCTGAGATGTCTTCAGCCCAGGACTATCCCGCTGCCTGCGAGGCTGGTATGGCAAAGGTGAAGGCCGTATGCAAGGATTTAGGCATCTGATAATTTAATTCTATTAAGACAAACGATTATTCCAAGGTCATCGAAAGTGTATTCCGTGGCCTTGGAATAATCATTCCATGCTCATGGAACAATAAACACTTTATAGATGAAGACGATATGGACTTGTCTTTGTGCAGGAGACATCCTGCTCAAAAGAGAAGAAACAAGCTTCACTCTTCCCACTGGCGATGAGCCTCCCGTGAAACTACAGCCCTGGAACGTCGTGACAACCCTGCACGATGCTGAAACCGTGTTTAAGATTGTTCGATTAGACAATCCTGTCGTTGGTCTTGAACACTTCGAGATGATGAACCTACGAGCCAGTTTCGATGTACTTTCCACAGAAGCGTACGATCTCGCAGGCAAGGCTGCCGAGCTCATCTATTGGGACAGCAATAGCAAATACTGTGGCTGCTGCGGCGCTCCGATGAATTTCGATACTGAGATTTCCAAACGCTGTACCAACTGCGGCAAAGAGCTGTGGCCACAACTGGCAACGGCCGTGATTGTACGCGTAACAAAGAAAGAAGAGATCCTGCTTGTACACGCCAAAAACTTCCGGCGTCCTTACTTCGGTCTTGTCGCCGGTTTCGTGGAGACGGGGGAGACGCTGGAAGAAGCTGTACAACGTGAGGTACGTGAAGAGACTGGCATAGAGATCAACAACATCCGTTACTTCGCCTCACAGCCGTGGCCCTACCCTTGTGGTCTGATGGTCGGGTTCACTGCGGACTACGTTTCTGGTGACATTCATCTTCAACAATCCGAGCTCTCACAAGGTGGCTGGTTTTCACGTGACAACCTTCCTGCCATACCTGGCAAATCCTCAATTGCCCGCCGTTTGATTGACGATTGGTTGCAGTGATAAGCCAAATACTTGCGCAAAATATTACTATTTCAAAAAAATCTTGCCGCCACTTCAAAAACATTTTGTATCTTTGCAGCACAAAAAGAATATCACAATATAACATGAGCCTATGTTAAGAAAAACAATCTATACAGTACTTGTGACCATATTAGTAGGTTCAACAGCCTCTCAGGGTATGGCACAGGAAACGACGCAGGCCACAACGCAAGAAGTCGTGAAAGACAGTATTGCCCGTAGTGCCAATGCAGTGGAAGTGTCGTTGGGCACCGATATTGTGAGTCAATATGTGTGGCGCGGTCTGCAATTAGGCAGTGCAGCCTTGCAACCCACAGCAGGC
>Ga0265301_10000957_pt1 | contig 39628 bp, 28 predicted proteins | sample AusTroGonzalo_MG_2_FD_193488 | JGI IMG/M metagenome (GOLD analysis project Ga0265301, IMG submission 193488) | Bovine rumen microbial communities from tropical cattle in Woodstock, Queensland, Australia - Gonzalo_04 | ecosystem: Host-associated > Mammals > Digestive system > Stomach > Rumen ...
CGGTGGATCGACTGAAGCGCATAGCCTGTTCCTGGTGTGATTGTAAGAGCAACCGTCTCCCCTTCTATTGCTGAATTCGGAGATGCTGTAACAGTGCCAGTATTTTCTGGTGAAACTGATGTTGTAACGTTGAACGTTGGGACGAATGTTGCTGTAACAGTTGCATCAGCGAGTCCAATTTGGAATGTTGTCGGATTTGTGGTTGTGCTTCCGATAGTTGCGCCATCGCCTGAAACGCTCCATGATGCAAATCTGTAGTTATCTGCTGGAGTGGCAGTAACAGTAAGCTGCGTGCCATTCTCAATCTGTGTGCCACTGGCTACTGTCTGATCCTCACTGTCTTTTGCGACAACTGTACCACTGTTGGCTGGTGAAACCGCTGTCGTAAACTCAGCTGTTGGACGGTCTAAAGAAACTAGCTGGTTGTTTTGATCAAATTCGTATGTGTTACCATATTTCTTCAAAGTACCATAAACCACTACGACATCGCCAACCATAATATCATTTTCAGATGTAAAATTGTTGCCATTGTAGCTCTTACCACGAAATGCTTGAAGTTGATCGCTTGTTGTGAGACCATCGGTTGAGATGTTATATGAAATATTGTGGTATGTCGAACTATATGCATCAACGATTTCTGAGACCGTTCCAGTTGCATAAACGTTTGTCAGACCGACATTAGCGTCGATGGCTGCACGTGCTTGGGCAACGGTATAAGGAGCCGACTGGCTGTTAAAGAAATAGGCTGCAACGGCAATCTCACTGTTATCATATCCCGTTTTGACCGCCATAGCCTTGATTGTTGTAATAGCCGACACGTTGATAGCGCCTTCATATACATTGCTTGCTGTGGTTGGGTCTGTGCCATCTGTTGTATAATAGATTGTGGCACCGGTTGTAGTAGTGCTGATTGTCACATCTGTAGCAGCAATCAAGAAGCTTGTTCCTGGTTCAATTGTAGGAGTAACGCATGTTGGAGTGCAAGATGGATTACTGTTATATGTGACAGTTGAACCGCCGATTTCAACATCAAAATAATCATCACCATCGACGTTGCTTGTCTTATATCCACCAAAAATACGAGTATATGTAGTAATACTACTTGAAACAGTATGATCCTGGAAAACCAAGCCTCTATCAGTTGTTGTAGAAGTAATACGCCAAGAGCCATTTGTTGCTGGTGAATTGGATGTTATTGTCCACTCATATTCATTATCTTGTGCTGAGATATTTGTGTTATTTCCAGAATGAGACAAGTATTTTGTGCCAATCTTGATAGCATATTTGCCAGTTGTTGAATTTCTAACAAACTCAAAATCAGTAGCATCAGATAGCGTTGATGAACTATCTAATTTATTGCTATTATTTATTGTTGTTGCATAATAATTTGTATTGCTTACTGTCGCATAAATCTTCCAGTTACCGCTTGCAGTGTTATCAAAAGCGTCCGATCCCTCTTTATAAACCGCATACAATGTAGTAGTTGCGCTAATAGTGTAGCTTCCTGTAAGCAACGTTGGAGCTGTTTGGGTCTCGCTCACTGCCGCTGTAGCCCAGCCTGCAAATGTCCAACCCATTTCAGTACATGTTGCTGATGGTGAAGCTGTTGGCAATGTTATGTTTGAGCCAGCAAGACCCGACATTGATGCCGGTGTGCATGAGCCAGAACCTGCATTGAAAGTGATTGTTAATGGTGTGGCGCCAACACCCTCAACTGCAGCCAAAGCATCGTTGCTGATTCCTCCTCCATTAGCTGTCAAATAAGCCTCAGATTCGCCTGCTGCCGTAGGTGCAAATGTGATAGTGACTTCAGTTGAAGTGGCATTTTGCAAAATAGTTGTTGGCGACACTGTGAAAGCATCATCATCCATCGCTAATGTGATATTGCCGGTAAGGTTAGCTGTGGTGACAGTGAATGTCTGACTTGCTGATTCGCCTACTGCAACAGTTTCAAAGTCCCACATATCTGGGGCTATTGTGCAGACTGGGTCAACTCCGTGCACGTTGATGGTGATATCAAATGTTCCACCACATGTAGTGCCATTAACGGCTTGTGTTGCAGTGACAACGTATGTGCCTGTTGCATCTGCTGTAAACACATTATCAACCAAAATACCATGGTTATCATCGCCTGATGTGAGGGTATATGTTATAGTACCACCATTGCCCGTATTATCTATTGGTTCTATTGTATATTCGACCTCGTCATCTTCCAGTGTAAGGTTAACAGGTGTGGTATAAGCGAGAGCTGTTGCTGCTGGAGAACAAGTTCCAGTAACCGACAAACCAACTGTAATACTGTTTGCTAGTCCACCGCCAGAGATTGTCATAGTGCCATTAGCTTCGTCTAATGATTCTGGTGTACATGTGACATTGATTTTTGTCTGACCCTCATTAAATGCCGCATTGAAAATGTCGTTATCAACCGATACTGACAAGGCGCTAGTAAGATTTTCTTTTGTTACATTAAACTCAAAAGCCTCGGTTGTTGTACCAACTTGCACTTCGCCGAAATCGTGAGAAGTTGGAGATACTGAGCAGGAAGGAGTACCAGCTATGCAATATTCAACTTTGGAAACTGTAACCAGACCATTACTAGTACCCTTTGTACACACAACTTCGATTTTGTAATATTTATTAGAAGTTGGTGTTGAAATAGTAACAGCTTTTGCACCAGTTGATTTCGCAAAAGTACCCTCTGAAGTCCAGGAAGTTCCATTACTACTGCTATATAATGTCATTGATGTTACATTACCTGCTGTTATAGCATCAATTGTCATTACAACTTGAGTAATAGGTTTGTCTATTACCGCATTAGTTTTCAGAATTCCTGTATAAGCATCTTTATTCCCACCAATTTTAATATATGTCCAGTTATTTGAAGAGCCACTTGTTGTATTATTGTTATTTGCATAATCAATATCAACTCGAAAACCCTCGTTTGTTGCATACCATTCATTATGTCCATAACCAGATACACCTTTCGAATTATAATCTCTACCAAATAACGTTGTTTTATACACTTGATCAGCTTTCGTTTGTCCCTTCACCACTCCTGGCAGGGTAATTAGCATAAGCGCAAAAAGCGCCATCAGAATTGTAAATTTCTTTTTCATGTTTAGTTTTGTTTTGCTGTTATTATTATTGTTAATTTACTATTATTCAAAGAACATAATACGAAAAGCAGGACACATCCCCCTTACCAAAGGAAGCGCCTTATTTGAAATAAAACTAACTGATAATCAACACTTTGCAACCACCACAAAAGAACCTTTGCGGATAACTTTTCCCCATATCTGTTTAGTTTGTTTTGTCACCGCAAAATTACACATTTTTTCTAACAGAAATGAGAAATCTTGAAAATTTTTGTATTTTTGCAGTTTGGAATAATGTGAATTGATAAGAAATGAACGTGCTTTATCCATTGAAGTTTAAACCTATTTTCCTTGAGAAAATTTGGGGCGGACAAAATGTCAAGTCGTTGCTGAACAAAGACTTCGGCAAGATGCTCAACTGCGGCGAGATGTGGCTGCTCTCAGGAGTGGATGGCCAAAACAGCATTGTGGCTAACGGAAATTTCGAGGGCGACGAGCTTAACGACCTCGTGGAGACTTTCATGGGCGATCTCGTGGGCGAAAACGTGTTCGACCGCTACGGCGAGACATTCCCTTTATTAATAAAGGTGATCGACCCGCTGACATGGCTCTCGGTGCAAGTGCATCCCGACGACGAGATAGCACAGAAAATAGGCCTCGAAAACGGCAAGACCGAGATGTGGTACGTGATGCACGCCGAAAATGACGCCGAACTGGTGTCGGGCTTCAACCGCGAAGTCACAAAAGACGAGGTCGAGAAACTCATCTACGAGAAAAAGATTGCGGAAGTGCTTAACTATGAGAAGGTTAACGACGGCGACGTGTTTTTCATTCCGGCACGACGCATCCACGCACTGGGTCCAGGCTGCATGGTGGCGGAGATCCAACAGACCAGCGACACCACCTACCGCGTGTATGACTGGGACCGCCTCGACCAGCACGGAATGTATCGCGAGCTGCATATCCCACAGTCGCTCTACACCTTAAACTACAAGCACGAGAACAACTACCGCACCGAGTACGACCGCAACAAAAAAGACGCCACAGTCAAAATGGTGGAATGCCCTTATTTCACTACCAATTTCATTAATCTTGAAAAAGGTATGGCATTGGCGAAAGACTACTCCGAACTCGACTCCTTTGTCATCCTGATGAGCGTGGGCGGCAGCTTCACCCTGAAATACGACGGCGGCGAGGAGATAGTGGGTATTGGCGAGTGCATCCTCATCCCTAACGTCATCAACAAAGTGGAAATCAACGCATTAGAAGATTGTAAAATATTAGAGACTTATATCGTTTAATCATTTAAAAATTTATATCATGAAAAAATTATTAGCATTCTTACTCTTCGGCTTCATGTTTTTAGGCTTGAGCGCCCAAAACAAATCAGATTTGCCGAATATCACACTCAAAAACCTTGATGGCGAATCGGTCAACATCGCCGAGTTGAACAACGACGGCAAGCCGTTTGTGATGACATTCTGGGCCACATGGTGCGGTCCGTGCGTGAAGGAACACAACGCATTGTCGGACGTTTACGACGACTGGGTTGAGGAAACTGGCGTGAAGATTTTCTCGGTCAGTATCGACGACGCCCGCTCAACAGCCAAAATCAAGCCTTTCGTCGATGGCAAAGGCTGGCCTTTCGTGATTTTGCTCGACGTAAACAAGGACCTGGCACGTGCCATGAACGTCAGCAATCCGCCTCACACCTTCCTCTTCGACGGCAACGGCAAGATAGTGTGGCAGCACACAGGATATCTTGAAGGAGGAGAAGAAGATTTGTATCAAGAAATTTTGAAAATATCAAAATAATGAAAAAATTACTAATATTTATATCGTTAATAATCGGAGTTACCTCGTTGCAGGCTCAGGATTTCCTGAATAAATCGAAGGTGAGCGGCAGCTTTGAGGTCAACACGCAGTATTACATGCCCGACGAAAGCATCGGCATCACCGACTCGACCTTGAACAACAAGTTTTTCGGCATCAATGGTTTTGGAAAAATCCAATACACTCTCGGCAATTTCACTGCCGGAATACGTTTTGAGTCGTTTCAGACGCCTCTTTTAGGCTTCCGTCCCGAGCTTGAGGGCACCGGCATCGCCAATTACTATGCCACATATGACAACGGCACCATCGGAGTCACCGTTGGCGACATCTACGACCAGTTTGGCAGCGGTCTGGTTTTCAGAACCTATGAAGAATGGTCGCTCGGCTTCGACAACTCACTTCGTGGTATGCGTGCGGTTTATCGCCCATGCGATGGAGTAACATTCAAAGGCGTTTACGGAAAACAGCGTTTTTACTGGGCTTCCTATGGAAGAGACGAAAACAGAGGCATTATCCGTGGCGTTGACGGCGAGTGGGATCTGAACCAGAGTCTGGCAGCGATGAGCAATGCCAAATTCAGATTAGGTGTCGGCGGAAGCTTCGTGAGCAACTATCAGGAAGCTGCCCAGAACGACCCCATCTACAAAGTCCCGGAAAACGTCTCGGCAGCGGCTGGACGCATAAACATGGGATACGGAAGGTTCTCATTTACAACGGAATATGCATACAAAATCAACAACCCGTCGGCAATCAACAACATGATTTACAAGAACGGCGAGGCACTTCTTTCATCACTGGCATATTCGCAGAAAGGTCTGGGCGTGGTGCTTCAAGTGAAACGCGTCGATAACATGAGTTTCAAGTCGGATTATACCGCCAAGGAGAACGACCTCGACATCAACTTCATCCCTCCTATCAACTACACGCACACACACAGTCTGCCTGCGATGTATTCTTATTCGACACAGCCTAACGGCGAGATGGGAATACAGTTCCAGGTGAACTATCTCATCCCGAAGAAGACTCTGTTGGGCGGAAAATATGGCACAAAGGTAGCGTTCAACTACAGTCAGGTTAACGATATCGTCAGAGACTCAATAACTTACAACGGAAAGAAAGTTCTTTATAGAAAAGGCACTTTAGGCTACAGCTCACCATTCTTTGGCATCAGCGACAAGGTTTTCTACAGAGATATCAATTTCGAAATCGACAAGAAAATCAGCAAGAAATGGAGTATCATCGTGCAATACATCAATTTGATTTACGACATTGAGACGATTGAAGGACACAGCGGCGCGCCTACAGTCAGAGCCGACATCGCTTTCCTTGATTTGACATATAAAATCACGCCTAAGCACAGCATCCGCATGGAGCTGCAGCATCTGTGGGACTGCATCGGGACAGGCTACGAGGTGCCAGAAGGTGCTGAGAAAGACTACATCAAGAGAGGCAACTGGTTCTCGGCATTGCTCGAGTATTCGATAGCTCCGAAATGGTTCGTGTCGGTGGCCGACAAATACAACTACGGCAACCCTGTTGCTGAATATCGTGACCATTATTTCACCGCATCGGTGGGATACATCAAAGACGCCACACGCATCACTTTGAGCGGAGGCCGTCAGAGCGAAGGCATGGTATGCGTGGGAGGTGTATGCCGTGTTGTTCCTGCCTCCAGCGGCGTTTCATTGACGGTTACAACTGCGTTCTAACCATATCTAAATACAAAATCAAACAAAATCATTTTCAATAAAATTGTGAAAGAACATTTTGAAAGATTTTAAAATAGATTTTGAAAGATTTTGAGCCGCAGGCGACCCCAAAAAAAGAAAAAAATAGAAAAATTAGAATAAAAATGAAAAGATATTCTTTGATATTAACTACAGCGGCAGTCATTCTCGGGATGCTGTCGTGCAATAAGGTCGAGGAGCCTTATTTGAAGGATGTTACTGTAGATGGAGCCAGAGTGGTGCTTCTTGAAGACTACACTGGAATACGATGCACCAATTGTCCGGCTGCTGCCGAAACCGCACATGAGTTGCTCGAGAGATACCCCAACAACCTGGTAGTCCTCAGCGTGCATGCCGGCGCACAGTCGCAGCCGATGCCTGGAATGCCTGATTTCACTACCGAAGCAGGCACAACATGGTACAACACTTTCGACTTCTCAGCCAACCCTATCGGGACGGTGAACCGCTTCAGGAAAAGTAGCGGCTACGGTTACAACGATGGAGAATGGGGTACCAAGATTCAAGAGGAAATCAACGAGGGACAAAGTGCTGACATTACTATCAATCCGGCATACAACGAAAGCACACGTAAGCTCGATATTTGCATCAACTCATTGTTTACCAAAGAGATAGAAGGCGATTTTTACCTCTTCGCATGTATCATGGAGGACAGTATTCAAGGTTACCAGTCAACTCCAACTGGACATAATCCGGATTATTGGCATTGCCACGTGTTCAGGACACCTATCAACGGCACATGGGGACAGCCTTTATTCAATGGTTTGACTGAGATAGATCAGGAGTTTGAGACAAACTTAAGCATAACTTTGGACACGACATACAGAGACAACCAGTGTTATGTTGTTTCATATATTTATGACAGCAGCGACAAGTACATCATTCAGGCTTGTCAGAAGAAGATAAAATAAAAAAGGAGGCCTTTTGACCTCCTTTAGTAGCGGGGGGCGGATTTGAACCACCGACCTTTGGGTTATGAGCCCAACGAGCTACCGGACTGCTCCACCCCGCATCGTGAATTGGGCTGCAAAAATACAACATTTTTCAGCTCGTGTCAAGAGTTTTTTGAAAAAAATTAGAAATATTTAAAAAATATGGATCATAAAGCAGGTTACGTCAACATCATAGGCAAGCCAAACGTCGGAAAATCAACGCTTATGAACGACTTGGTGGGCGAAAAGATAAGCATCATCACGTCGAAAGCGCAGACCACACGACACCGCATTTTGGGCATTGTGAACGGCGACGACTTCCAGATAGTGTTCAGCGACACCCCTGGAATCATCAAAAATCCCGCCTACAAGATGCACGAAATCATGAATCAGTACATCAACGTGGCGTTCATCGACGCCGACTTGATACTGTATGTGGTGGATATCACTGACAAGAAAAACGACGAGGACACCATCGAACGCATCAAGAAAATGGAGGTGCCGGTGTTCGTTTTGTTAAACAAAATCGACCTCTCGACACAGGAAGAAGTGGAGAAAGCAGTGGCATTCTGGCATGAGACACTGCCAGCGGCAACGGTCTTCCCCATCTCAGCCATGCATCAGGCGAACATACAGTTTGTGCTGGAGAGCATCATCGAGAAGCTGCCGGTGTGTCCGCCGTATTTCCCGAAAGACGAGCTTACCGACCGCTCGATGCGTTTCTTCGTGACGGAGATCATCCGTGAGAAGATTTTGTTGAATTACCAGCAGGAAATCCCTTACAGCGTTGAAGTTGTGGTGGATGCATACGAGGAAAGCCAGAAGATGATCAACATCAAGGCGACGATTTTCGCATCGCGCGAGTCGCAGAAGGCTATATTAATAGGTAAAGGCGGTTCAGCCATCAAGAAAGTCGGAATACAGTCGCGCGCCGACATCGAGGAGTTCACCGGAAAGAAGATTTTCCTGGATCTTCGAGTGAAAGTCGATAAAGATTGGCGTGACAATGAAGAAGAATTAAAACATTTTGGATACGAGGCATGAGTAATATTGTAGCAATAGTAGGTCGTCCAAACGTCGGGAAATCGACGTTATTCAACCGTTTGGTGCAGAAGCGCCAGGCCATTGTGGAAGAGAGCAGCGGCGTTACCCGCGACCGCCATTATGGACACAGCGACTGGAACGGTAAGTCGTTCACCGTCATCGACACAGGCGGTTATGTGGTCGGCTCGGACGACATTTTTGAAGAAGAGATAAGAAAACAGGTCGATCTGGCCATCGACGAGGCCGACGTCATCATATTTGTGGTTGACGGACAGGCTGGAGTGCATGTTTTGGACGAAGACGTGGCGCTCATCCTGCGCAAATGCAAGAAAAAAGTGCTTCTGGGTGTCAACAAGACCGACATCCCGAGCAAGTTCGGCGAGGCTGCTGAGTTCTACGCCCTCGGACTGGGTGAGATTTACCCGTTCTCAGCCATGACAGGCACCGGCACCGGCGAGCTGCTCGACGAGGTGGTGAAATATCTGCCAAACGACACTACAGAAGACTATTCCGAGTTGCCGAGATTCGCCGTCGTAGGCCGTCCGAATGTGGGAAAATCCTCGATGATCAATGCTTTCCTAGGTCAGGAAAGAAACATCGTGACCGACATCGCTGGCACCACGAGAGACAGCAACAACACGCATTTCAACGCTTTCGGCATGGATTTCATGCTGGTCGATACAGCAGGTTTGCGCAAGAAAAGCAAGGTGTATGAAAACATCGAGTTTTACTCGGTGATGCGTTCGATTAGAGCCATCGAGGAATGCGACGTGGCAATTCTCATCATCGACGCCACACAAGGCTTCGACGCTCAGGACATGAACATCTTGAGGCTCATCGAGAGAAACAAGAAAGGCATGGTTTTGGTAGTAAACAAATGGGATTTGGTGGAGAAAGACAGCAACACGCACCTCGCTTTCGAGAACATGATTCGCGAGAAGACAGCTCCATTTGTCGATTATCCTATCATTTTCACCTCGGCTATCAACCGTCAGCGCACGTTCAAGGTGCTTGAGACGGCGCATCGTGTTTATGAAAACCGCGAACGCAAGATCTCGGTGCGCGAGCTTAACGATACCATGCTGGAGATCATCAACAGCCAACCGCCACAGATAGCATCACGTGGCAGATACTTGAAAATCAAGTACATAACACAGCTCAAGAGTCCTACACCACAGTTTATTTTCTTCTGCAACCTGCCAAAGGATGTGAAGGACAATTATGTGAGATTCTTGGAGAACAAAATCAGGAGCATCTGGGATTTCCACGGCGTTCCAATTCAATTATTTTTCCGTGAAAAATAATTTGGATGCCCTATCGGGCAGAAATCTTACAAAATCTTTAAAAAAATCGAACAAAATATTCCAAGAAGATGCAAATTAAAGAATTACAAGGGAAGGAAATTTTGAAAGATTTTTAAAGATTTTGTGAGATTTTGAGCCGAAGGCGACTCAATAATATGGATAACGAAGAATTAAGAATCGATAAATGGCTTTGGTGCGCGAGGCTTTTCAAGACCCGCACGTTGGCTGCTGACGCTTGCAAGGGCGGCAAGGTAAAAGTCAACGAGGTGTCGATGAAGCCGTCGCACGATGTGAAGGTCGGCGAGGTGATTGCTGTGCAGCTCGGGCAGTTGCACAAGGTTGTGGAGGTACTGAGCATCCCAAAGAGCCGCGTGTCGCCGAAAGACGTGCCAAACATCTACATCGACCGCACTCCCACGGAGGAATACGAGCGCATCGAGTTCATGCACGCCTACAAAGCCGAATATCGCGACCGTGGCGCAGGCCGTCCGACGAAGAAAGACCGCCGAATTTTGGATAAATTAAAAGGAGAAGATTGATGCAGCTTTTAATTATTAAAACATAAACGACAGTTTTGCTGTAAACTTATTTCTATAGATTTTGTCCCAATCAGTCAAATTCACCATATTAATCAAGCCATCGTCCCACTGCACATCTAATCTTATGCAATAAATCTCCATAAAGAGAGCAAAATCATAAGTAAGATTAAAGTTTTTAAATTCAGAATCTTCACTATTTGGAGTCCAGCTATCATAGTAGCCTTTTGTATCTTCATATAGTGTCATACAGGTTATTGTTGAGCCTATTCCTGTATGAAGTCCTAATGCAATATCACTATCTAGTGGCACTTTAAAATACAAGTGTATAGGAATATTAAATGCAATTTCAGTATATGAGTCATATGCTTCGTCAACCGTTTGTGCATGATGCGAATGTTTTGAGTTATTCGAGGAGCCATATATTTCCATATTCATCCCTAAATACAAACCAATACCAAAGTCAAATGGCACTTGTCCAACAAGTCCCATAGTAAATCCATGAAGCTTTTTGTCATTTTCCCATATTCCACCACTAGTCATGCTATAATCGCCAGTTACATATTTGAAATTTTGATTAACATATCCCAAACTTATTCCAATATATTTTTCATCATATCTAACATCTGTTACATAATCCTGTGCCTTTGAGCAAGTGATTGATACAAACAATATTAAAAATAATACTATTTTTTCTTTCATATTATATAAGTATTGATAATCCGATATTAAAACTTTTGTAAGTAACTGTGGAATATGTAATACCGTATTCTTCAGAATCGGTAGCAATATGTTTGTTGTTAGTAATACCGTAATTCCATGTGGCTTCAATCATGACACTATATACTTGGAAACTGACCCCCACTCCATACCCACAATTAAAGTGTTTAGGCATAAAATCTTTGCCATATGATGGAGTCCATGTCATATATACATTATTACTGTCCTTATATGTAGCTCCCCATAAATACTCTGCATTTATTCCGCCATGTAATGCAAAGGCGGCATTTCTGCTAATTGGCAGTCGCATATACAGATGTAGAGGAACTGTCACCGCTTTTTCAGAGTAAGAAGTATATCCATAGCTGTCATCTGATGCTTTCGAATAATAATATTCGAAAAACGCTCCTGTATATAATCCTAATCCCCATGAAAAGCAAGGCTGAAAATGAATACCTGCACGCACGCCACTGGTGGATTTGTTGAGTTCCCGCCATGCGACACTCACAAAATCCACGGCATCATTGTCGGTGTAGTAGCATAGAGACCTTTGGACATAGCCAACATAAATTCCAGCTACGTGAGAATAGAAATTGATATTCCATGGCCATAAAAATCTGTTTTTAGTAAGATTGAATCTATATATTTGATTGTCATTGTTCGAAACACTAATATTTTTCTTTGAAGAGTTATCATCATTCGACATTATCACTTCATAACGACCATGAGGTAACAAAAGGCGGAAATTCATTTTTCTATCTTTTATTTCAGAATTGTCAGGTTTATATTCACCGCCATCAATCCTTTTAATGTTAAGATTGGCGGCGACCCTTCTTCCTTTAATAACAGCATAAAACTCAACCCAGTTTTTATATTCTATATTTATTACAACATCACGACCTGTAGGTATCGTTATGAGTTCTTCCTTGGATAAATCCTTATAATTGGCAATAATGGTATAAGTACCCTCTGGGAGAGAAATTGTCGTCGGTGCTTGTCCAAAATATTCTTTTTTCCCATCAATCATCACATATATATCCGCCTTTGAAGGTTCGCTGATAACTTTCACTTCTCTCTTCTCTCTCAAATCAAAAAGGAAGGTATTGTTTTCTTCGCTTACATAAATTATTTCCTTTTTGCCAATTGTGCGTCCATTACGGCTAAATGTCACTTCGTGTTTTCCATTTAGAACCTTTATCTTGTTATTATCAGTCTTCATACCATCAACAAATGCTACTATGTCTCTTGGTTTTGGCAAAATTGTAATAACCGTACGTTTTTCACAAACGAGAGTTATTTCGTAAGCGTGTTTTGACTTAAGCTCCCTATCAATAGAATATGGCCTGCTCTTAAGGTCGATACCGCCATACACTTCAATAGCAGTGTTTGTGCTAGGGGTTAGGAATACCACCAACTCCAAGTATTTCTTATTAAATTCCTGTTTGACCAAATGTGAGGTACCTGACGAGACTTTTGTATGAAGACTTTCCGCATCCTCAACGGTCATGTTTTTGATTTTGATGCGAATCATGGCCGATTCTTTTCCATTTGGATCTCTTGGCCAATCATATAAAGTAGGCAAAAATATAGTTCCGTCAGTACCAAGCTCTTTAAATGAATTCGGCTCAAACTTCAATAGAAAATCTTTGTCATTCCCTTGAGCGACAGCGTCAATGGAGAAAGCCACAAACAAAAGCACAAACAATCCTAATACAAACTTTTTCATAAACAGCATTTATTAATAGGTGAAATTATCTGTTGAGAAGAAATTATCCATATCAATAATGGCTTCCTTGCCTGGTTGCCAATATCGGACAACAATGATGGGATTCTCCAAATCCATACGCATCATTAAGGTAAGATATCCCTCGTCGGAATAACTACTTGAATTGTAACGCTGTCTAATTTGGATTCCAAACGCTCTGCCTTCGGGTATTCTTCCATTGGTGTTCAGCAGCATGGTGGTATTATCCTCAAAAGTAAGATGCACATATGCCTGTTTTTGGAAAACATCGTGAAGATGTTTAATATATTCATCTCTTGAATATCTGTTATACCATATCCTTTTATCGCTATTCAACACAATCTCGTTTTTTTCGGGATTGCGTTTCTCCTGTGTTCTCAATACATTGCCAACAATAATTACCGCATCGTCAGAATAGATTGATCTGATATAATCTTCTCTCATTAATGCAAATGCTGTTTGATAATCTTCCATAAAGTTCAAAATAGTAAATCGCGAAATAGTGCTCCACGTCTTGGCCGCATCAAAGATATCCGATTCAGCTTTATTGCTCAAGCCGAAAGCAAACGACTGTATTTTTTTATCTTTCGGTGAAAATCTGAACACCAGTTTGTCCATGAAAGTCTTACCGCCCAGTTCTTTAAGCTTGACATACATAAACCTGCATAGCACCTGTCCACCAGCCAAAACATAATTATAATCCCATTGTTTCGACAGCTGCACATCAATTGATTTGAGCATTTTGTCGAAAAGTTCGAAACAATCTGTCGTCATATATTGATATGCAATGGCGGCGTCTTTCATTTTAATAGCCTGCTCCACCTTTCTAATGGCTTCCTCATATGGCTTGGTATTAGTAACTCTCTCAACATCGACCAACATCACATTGTTTATAGCTTCAGGTTGTATCTCATATATGGATGTTGTTGCCGTTTGTTTATCTTTGTCTTTCTTACCCTTGTCCTTATCCACCTTCATGACAGCATTCTGTTTAGCGTCTTCAATATAAATCGCATTTATGTTGTCGAATAATCCAGGACGAAGCTGTTTAGCCTCATCTAAATAACTATATTCATAATAAATATCGATCTTACCTTCTGGTGGTAATTTCTGCAACACCATTTCACCACGACCATCTTTCACATTTACGGGACCAACTATGCTAAACCCATCAAAGTATTTGTAACGCAGCGAAGCCACTGTGTTCCCGTTATATGTAAAATCATATAACGCTTCATATTCACCATATCGGTTCTCTTTCATTTCGACAAATTTGCATCTCAATCCATTTATCACCGACCTTATTTTTGACGACAACATAGAACTAGCAAAACCTTTTTCACCATTAAATTCAACAACTACATCATCAGGAATTGTCGTTGAAAGCATCAATGCCCAGTAATAATTACGCAAAGCCTCGTCAATTTGCAAATTCTTCTCTGCTCGCTTGCCACAATCAACATAATCCTTTATCCATTTCCTTCTAACCTCTAAAACACTTTGAGCTTTAGCCTTTGCTACATAAATGAATACACGACTTCTCGGTTCGGGCGATAACACGATGCATTCTATGTCATTAACAACCACAGCCGAATAGCTTTGTAATACCGATAAGTGCAATTTTGTAGTCTGACCTGTGGTACCTTTTTGCAAATATGAAGTACTATCGCTTATCCATGTTGATATATAATCATTTATCTTACCAGCAAGCCTGGTTTTTGCCATTTTCATAGCCTCATCATAGGTAACTCCTTCGCCATCAGCCCAATAATAGTTCTTATCGCGCTTTATCTTCACACAGTCTTGACAATCTTCAGTTTGGGCATTCAAATTAACTCCATCAACAGCCAAAAATTGAAAAACTATTATTATTAAAAGGGCATAAACATGTTTTGATAACATATCAAATATTTTTAAGTTGGAATATAACTATTTATAGTTCACAAAAATAATAAAAATACTATAACATTTGAAAAATTGTAAAAAATAATTGTAAATATCAACAATATTATTAGTAAATACAGGAGTTTTTTCATATCTTTGCCGCATGATTTCAAACGTTCAAAATATAAACATCGCGGAGTATGATTATCCGCTGCCAGATGAGAGGATTGCGAAATATCCGCTGCCAGAAAGAGACGCATCAAAGCTTTTAGTGCTGAAAGACAACATTATACGTGAGGACCATTTCCGTAACATCGGCGATTACCTTCCGGAGAAATCCGTTTTGGTGTTCAACGAGACCAAGGTGGTTCGCGCAAGACTGCAGTTTGTTAAGGAATCTGGAGCAGCGATAGAGATATTCTGCCTGGAGCCTGTCACCGGCAACGGCGACTACCAGCTGGCATTTTCGGCATCTTCACCGGTGGAGTGGCACTGTCTGGTGGGCAACTCCCGCCGCTGGAAAGAAGGGATATTGACAATGTCGCTGACAATCAAAGGAAAAACGACAGTTTTAAAGGCCGAACGTCTTGAAAAAAATGATGCATACTCGTCTGTGAGATTCTCATGGGAGCCGTCCGACATCAGTTTTGCCGACGTGCTCGAAGCGGCGGGAGAGATTCCGTTGCCGCCGTACCTGCATCGCGAGGCGGAGCCGAGCGATAGAGAGCGTTATCAGACTGTCTTCGCCAAATACGAAGGCTCAGTGGCAGCCCCGACAGCATCGCTGCATCTCACCAAGCCATTGATAGCCAAACTCAAAGAGATGGGACACACCATCGAAGAGGTAACACTTCACGTAGGCGCCGGTACGTTCCGTCCCGTCGCCACCGACACCATAGGCGAACACGAAATGCACTCGGAGTCGATAATTGTGAAACGTCAAACCATTGAGCATCTGAGAGATAACATCGACAGGACGATAATTCCTGTCGGTACCACAAGTATGCGTACCATCGAATCGGTATATTGGATTGGAGTGATGCTTCTCGAGCAAGGTCTCGAAGAACGTAATCTTCATGTAAATCAATGGTTTCCATATCAGGACAGAGTGTCATTACCTTCCGCCAAGGAAAGTCTTGAAGCTATCTTAAAATATCTGGAAAAGCATCATCTCGATGCCTTGCATGCCACTACAGCCTTGATGATTGCCCCCTCCTGCCCTATCATGATAACAAAGGCGCTCATCACCAACTTCCATCAGCCGAAGAGCACCTTATTATTATTGGTATCAGCACTTATCGGTGACAAATGGAAAGAGGCGTACCAATTCGCGCTGAAGCATGAATTCCGTTTCCTGAGTTACGGAGATTCTTGTTTTTTCTGCCCTATTTGATGCGATTATAAAGATAATCGGCGTAGTTTCTTAAAACAGCCTTCTTATCTTCCGGAACATCAATCTTTTCGAGATGTTTCAACGAATTTTCATAATATTTTGTCATTACGTCGTTGACGATTTCGCGGACGTTGTATTTTGCGAAGATATTCAAGACGGCCTGCATTTTCTTGTCGTCACGGCCTTTTGGCATTGAGAAATAGCCTTCGAGACGTTTTTTGTCGTCGGCGGAAGCGAGTTCCAAGGCTTTCAGATAGAGATATGTCTTCTTATTGTCAGCGATATCGCCTCCAGGCATCTTTCCGAACACTTTCACGTCGCCATAGCAGTCGAAGAGGTCGTCCTGAAGCTGGAACGCTATGCCGAGATCAATGCCGAAATCATAAACCGCCTTCATGTTTGTCTCGCTGGCATCTGCCACTATAGCTCCGATTTTAAGCACCGAGCCGAGCAAAACAGCGGTTTTCAGACGAATCATCTCGATATATTCATCGAGAGTGACATCGTCGCGAGTCTCGAAATTCAGGTCATGTTGCTGGCCTTCACACACTTCAAGAGCCACCTTGCAAAGTTCTGACAAGATCGCCTGCGAATATGCTTTGTTGGTGCTCAACGCATATTGAAATGCCTTGATAAGCATGGTATCGCCCGACAGCAATGCGATATTGGAGTTCCATTTGTGATAAACAGTCTCCAATCCGCGACGCAACGGCGCCTCATCCATGATATCGTCGTGAATCAAAGTGAAGTTATGGAAAATCTCAGCTGCCACAGCAGGTCTCAGACATTCGTTGATGTCGCCGCCAAACATCTCGCACGACAACAGCGCCAAGGTTGGACGCATACGTTTGCCACGCTGACGCATGGTATAGTCGATTGGAGCGTACAATTCGCTCGGAGTTCCCATAAAATCCTGTGACTCAATGAATTGAGTTATCATTTCCTGAATTTTCTCAACAGATGTCATATCTTTTTCTTATTAAATGTCAAAACCAAAGAAGGAAGTACTAAAATATTGGTTATCAATGCTATAAGCAGTGTAAACGGCACCAGGAAGCCCACTATCTTCGAGCCGCCGAACGACGAGAACGCGAATATCAAGAAGCCGCAAATGAGCACGCTGGCGGAATAAATCATGCTCGGTCCTGTCTCCAAAATAGCTGCCATCACCGACTTTTTGATGTCGAAGTTGTTGATTTTCATCTGCAAACGATACCTCGCGAGGTAATGGATGGTGTTGTCAACGCTGATTCCAAGTGCGATGCTGAACACCAAAATCGTTGACATCTTCAGTGGTATGCCACAGACTCCCATCACGCCAGCGGTGAAAATAAGCGGTATCAGATTGGGTATCAACGAGATAATCACCATCTTGAACTTATGGAATGTTATTGCCATAAGCAGTGCGATGACGATAAATGCGAGGAACAGCGAATGTGACAAATTGACAATCAGATAGTTAGTACCTTGCAGCGTCACCATGGAGCTTCCGGTCATCACCACGTCGTATTTTTCTTTTGGGAAAATCTGGTCGATTTTCGGACGCAGCGACTTGCTTATGGCATCGATTTCGGGGGTGGTGACGTTGGCCATCTGCACCGAGATACGAGCGCTTTGCATCTGACTATCAATATATTGAGTGACAATCTTAGGCAGTTCGCCACCCTTTGTCTCGGGCATGTATTTCATTATGAAACCAAACTCATTGCTGCTCGGGATCTTGTATTGGTCACGTTTTCCGTTGAAGAATCCCTGTCGTGCGAATTTCACCACTTCAGCGATGCTCAAAGGCTGGCTAAACTCGGGATACATCGCCAGAGTGTCCTGTAATTGCTGCACTTTACGGATAAAATTGGCATTCATCACGCCTTTGGGCTTACGTGTGTCGATGGATATCTCAAACGGCATCACACCGCCCACGTTTTCCTCAAAAAACATGATGTCTTTGTACAGTTTGTCGCTCTTTGCTATGTCATCGACCACACGGCCTGATGTTGACATCCTTGTGGCACCCAGCACGCATAGAAGCAAGAGCACGCCCAACACCGAATAAATCACGGTCTTCCTACTCAAAACGAAGGCCGAAACCTTGTCCATTATGTAGTTGATTTTCGGGTTGTTCATGTAGTTGACCATCTTGCCTTCTGGTTTCTTCTGATAGCTGAAAAACGTAGGCAGAAGCACCATCGTCAGAACGTAAGTGAGCATGATACAGACACTTGCAAGGATTCCGAATGGCACCAGCAACACGTTTCGTGTAATGATGAACGACGCGAAACTGACAGCGGTCGTCATGTTGGTGAGCAGATTGGCGGGACCGATACGCACTATCACGTTTTTCAGAGCCTGCATCTTGTCGTGGCAAGCGTCATACTCGCGATGATATTTGTTGAGCATGAAAATGGAGTTTTCCACTCCAATTATTATCAATAATGGCGGCAGCACACCCGTCAAAATCGTGACTTCAAAGTTAAGTGCCACCATGATTCCAAACATGTAAACCACTGACATCAAGACGATTGCGACTACCGACACGAGAGGGCGCCATGAGCGGAAAAACAGATAAAGTATAAATGCTGCGACAAATATCGACAAAAACGTGAATCCCACAATCTCTTTGACCATCTTTTGCGTGGTAATCTCACGGATGTAAGGCATTCCAGAGATGCGCATCTCGATGCCATGCGCCTTTCCGTATTCATCCAACACAGCTTTCAGCGCATCCACCATCACGACACGTTTTTTGGAGCTAACATATTCATCCTCAATGGAAATAATCATCATGGCAGAATGCTTCTCAGCATTGAAAAGCAGGCCGTCGTACATGGCGAGACTCATTATCTCCTCCCGGATGGCATCAACCTCTTCCTGCGTTTCAGGACGGTTTTTAACCACCTGTGTCAGCTCGAATTTCTTGATACTATCGTTCTTTTTGATGTTATAAACCCTTGTCACAGAGAGACATTCAGTTATGCCTTCTATCTCTCTGATTTTTGCGTTAAGATCGTAATAATCTTGAAAATGCTCGAGTGTGAAAAGGTCATCATCGTACATTCCAACGAAGATGCTTCTGCCGTCTTCCCCATATTTTTCAAGGAATTGCCGATAAACCACCATTGTTGTGTCGGTATCAGGCAGAGTGTTGGCAAGATTATGCCCCATCTTAACATTGAAAGCCTTTAATCCCAAGAATATCAATAGGATAAAGGCTATCAACAGGTTCAAAACCCTATACTTTAATATGTAATCAGCTATTTTATTCCACATAATTTGCAATTAATACAAATTGCAAAGATACGGATTTTTTTATTACGCCCACAATTGTTTTCCGTAAGTTCTTTTATAAACCAAATACGAGATGCCCAAATAACAGAAAGTCTGTATCCACAAAGCGTTCAATTCATGTTGCACATCCTCCAGAGTTGCTCCCATTTCAGTGATTCTCACAAATCCGTTGACACCGAAAGTCGATGGGAACAGCCATGAAAATCCTTTCCAGAACATCGGGATATTGCTTGCCGGCCATGATATTCCGCTTGCGAAAAGCAACGGGATGGAGATAAACACAAACATGATGATGAACGACTCTCTGTCGTGTGCTATTGATGAGATAGAGATGCTGAAGAACACGCATGCCGCTATGTAAGGCACCATAAACGCCAACAGAGTCTGCCATCTCCAGATATGCACAAGATTGAACAGCATCGGCACAATGCACGCGAGATACACAGCTATCATCACGTAGATGGTGAAGATGACTGTTGATTGGCCTAGAAGTATCTCGACAGGGTTTTTACCAATGATATAATTCGACGCGATGTGTTTTCTGACTTTCTCGCGTTCCTCGCCCGCCATCATGCCGACGCCAAGAACCATCGTTTGCTGTATAATCATCATCAGGACCGCCGGGATGATAAATGTAGCGAAACCGCTTTGGGTGTTGAACATCGGGACGTATTGGTATTCGATTGGGTACTGGAAAGCAGAAATCTGCTGTTCGGTAGCGCCAGGTATCAACTGCGCCTTTATCTCCTTGTTCATTGCGAGGGATACTTCGGTACAGCTGCTTAAAACCGCTTTATAATATAGGATTCCGCTCATGTCGGAGTACAGCTCAACCGTAGTCTGACGATGCTCCGCCACATCTTTGGCAAAATCTTTCGGTATATAAATCAGGCAGTAGGCGTCACGATGATGAATCATCTCCTTAGCCTCCTCCATGTCCTGGCTATGTGAGACAATCTGCACATCGGCGCAGGCATCGACGCGACGCGTAAACTCACGGCTCAGCTGAGAATGGCTGTTATCGACTACCACCGTCGGCACCTCCCTGACGCTTTCATGACCATACAGATAAGCGTATAGAAGCGGGTATAACAATGGCACGATGACGAAGAAAACGACAACGCCTTCATCCAAAAGAGAGCTTCGCATCGCATGCGCCCAGACTTCAATTGTATTTCTTAACCATTTCATATTCAACAAGTTAGTGAGTATAATGATATTTAAGCAAGAACATACGCAAACGTCTTAAGACTAATATCGGCAGAGCCAAAAAGGCAATCTGGATGGCAATATTCAGCCACGAATAGTAGAGCGGCAGTCCGTTAAGCGCCTGATCGACATAAATCAGGAAGTAATGACGCAAAGGAAACAGCCACGAGAGTCCGCGCAGTGTATCAGGGAACGCCAGTTGCGGGAACGAGAAGCCTGATATTGGGAACGACAGCACGCCCCAGAGGGTAGCGAGACTCAACGCCCAGCGCAACGATGGCACGGCACCGCAGAAGAAGACGCCGAGCGCCAGCGAGGCGTTGATGAGCAGGAACATATTAAGAATCATCGGCCAGATACCGCTGTTCAATGGGAAGTGCCACACTCCGTAAAGCATGAACAGGCATAACAATCCCATCAATGACCATGTCACTATCTGCGGCAACAGCTTGCCTGCCAACGCCTTCACGATGTCGTTATCGGCCATGGCGAGCCATTCCTTAGCTGTCTCCTCTTTCATCTCCACATAGATGGAATAAATCGACACCTGCATGATAAGCAGCATGATAATTCCAGGAAGTAAGGTGTTTGACAGATATACCGAATAGTTCAGGCTCGGGTTGTTGACGGCGTGCATCTCCATTTTTATTGGCTGCAGCACTGCCATGGCCTGGCCTTCGGTGTATCCTCTTGCATATAGCGATGCCCGTCCGACGGCTCCCGAGGCATATTCCGACATCATTTTCATGTCGCGATATGCCAATGAGCCTGGGATGAGGTACGACGCTGCGGTGTAGAACGACACCGTAGGCTGCTTGCCGCTGACGGCGAGCTGCGTCGTCCCCTCAGGGATATAATAGAAAGCGTAGATCTTTCCTTGTTGCATGGCTTTTCGCGCCGAGGCAAAATCGGGATAATGCTCGATGATGTTGGTCTGCTGGAACGAGTCGAGGTTGCGTATCACTTCACGTGTGGTGGCGGTGTTGTCTTCATCGACGACGCCAGCTGGCAGTTCCGACGGCAGCCCCTCGCCCATCAGCGTGGTGAAGAAAAGGAACGCCATGATAGGGGCAAGCACCATACAGAAGGTGTAGATGCCTCTCGCCAGCATTCTTTTCTGCTCACGTTTCGCGATAGCCCATATCTGATTCAGTCCTTTCATTTTTTCTCCTCGCCGATTCTGTAAATGACAGTCATACCAGGTCTCAAGCCTTCAACTTTTGTTACAGGCACAGCACGCACCTCGAAGGTCTTGAGGTCGTATTGTCCAGTCTGCTTGGTAGCTTTCCATGCGGCATAGTCGCCACGGTCTTTCATGTAGTTGACTTCCATCACCACCGAAGCGCCTCTCAATGCTGGGAATTCAGCGGTGAAACGGCTTCCGAGCGGCAGCTTGCTGAGGTGATCTTCACGCACGTTAAATGTCGCCCACATGTCGTCCATCATAGCGATGTTCATGATAGGAGCGCCGGTGCCAACCAACTCGCCGATATGCGGGAAGATGTCGGTCACCTCGCCGTCAGCGTAGGCAAGGAGGAATGTCTCATGGATATATGAATCGACTTCTGCCACGACGCCGTTGGCCTGTGCCACCTTAGCCGCTGCCATGTCTTTATCTTCCTGTTGTGCACCCTTCACCGCCATGTCGTACTGCGACTTGGCAGCTTTCTCGGTAGCGATGGCAGCGTCGTACTGAGCCTTTGTCTCATCGTATTTCTGCTCGCTCACCACGCCTTCTTTGAAGAGGTTGGATACACGTTTGAATGATTTCTCCCAGATGTCGCGATTGACGATGGCTTTTTGCCACAGCTCGTAGGCGCCTTGAATCTGTTCCTCACGGGCGCCGCCTTCAGCCTTCTCGTTCAAGGCCTTGGCAGCAGTCTTCACAGCCTCAGCTTGGGCTTTCTTTGCCATGACCTCTGGAGCCTCGATGATAGCCAGAGTGTCGCCGGCCTTCACCACCTGTCCTTCTTTGACTCTGAATTCAAGAATTCTTCCGGGGACCTTCGACGACACACGGTATTCCGTGACTTCCATCTGGCCCTGCATAATCTCGTTTGTCTTGCCGTAAGTGATTGAGCCGATGACACATACGGTTGCTATAACTAATCCCAATACCGCCAATGCGATGATGGTGTTTATTCTTTGTGTTCTTTCTGTTGCCATGATACTATTAATTTAAATTTCCAACTGCCTTTTTAAGATATGTATTTGCCATGATGACGTCGATTTTGGCGTCGATGTATTCCGAGTGAGCCTGCATCCAGGCTGTCTGTGCCGCCTCGAGTGTCGATGACGGTATCATGCCCTCGTTGAAGCCTACCGTAGCCATTCTAAGGTTTTCCTCAGCATCCGACATCTTTTCAGTAGTCATCGTGAGACGCTGCTCGGCCTCTTTAATCTGTTTCTCGTACTGACTCACCTGAAGCATTACAAGCTCCTTGGTGTCGTCGAGTTTCAGCTGATAAATGGCGGCTTCAGCCTTCGCCTTACGGATTTTGTTATAGCCTTCGCCGAAATGGAACAGCGGCACCTTAGCTACGACGCCGAAGTTATAAAATCCGTGGAACTCGTTCTCAAAGCCGTTGAAACACGAAGGATTTGTCACTATGTAGTTTCCAAACACTGCCAATGTCGGCAAGAAGTCGGCACGAGCGATGTTCACTTTCTTGTCGTAAATCTGTGTGGCGAGTTTCAAGCTCTGCAGCTCAGGGCGGTTATTCATGATGTCGTCTTCGGTGTATTCGTTGGTATATACCGGCACTGCCACATCCTCAAGTTTCTCGTCCTCAAGAACCAGCTCCGTGTCGAGTGGCAGTCCGCAGCTCTGGCAGAGGAGCATCTTCGACAATACCACGCCGTTCTGCACCCTGATGAGCGACAGCTCGGCATCGTTGAGCTTCACCTTGACGGAAAGCTTGTCGGCATTTGTCGCCATACCTTCGTTAACAAGTTTTTCCACGTTGTCCGACATGGTGCGAAGCAGCTCGACATAGTTTTCGGTCAGTTTTTGTTTGTTGGCCAGCGACACGATCTGCCAATAAGCTTTGTCGGTGGTGACAATCACTTCCTGTTGTTCGGTGGTGAGCTGCATCTGTGCGAGGTCCTGTGCATAGCGTGCCATTTTGTTGTAAGCACGAATCTTACCGCCAGCATAAACGGGTTCCATCACCGTCACCATACCGGCATACACATTACGCGTGTCGAGGGTGAAGTTCTTCGTCACCTCCTGCCCTATGGCATCGAGGGTTTCAAACGCTCCGATGTGATGCAAATCCTGGATGAGAGCCTGAAGCTCAGGGCTGTTCATGATAATCTGATACATCAGCGGGTCCTGCATCAGGCGTTGGATTACCGGGTCAATGTAGCCGTTCACACCGTTTTGCAGCGCTGTTCCAGTTGTGTTGATGGTGTTGATTTTCTCATCGCTCAGCAACTGAATCTGTTTCTCGTTGTGCATGTACGTTCCCTGGGCCGAAAACGTCGGGAAGTAGTTGGCCCTTGCGATTTTCTTGTCGTAGTTTGCCATATTGACCTTCTCCTGCGAAATCTTGAGGTTCTTGTTGTTCTCAAGCGCCATGTCGCGGCACTCCTGCAACGTCAAAACCTTCTGCGCGCAAACAGAGATGGTTGTCATGCAAAGCACGGCTAAAACCGTCATTTTCAATGTGTTAAGTTGGTTTTTCATTTCTTTTTAAAACTATATCTCTATTATTTTTTTCACGATGCAAAATAACAACACTTTTCAATACCAGTAAAGGTCAATTTTTGACTAAAATATATCTAAAGGTCGAATTTTTGAAAAATTATTGACAATATATCAAAAAAATAGTCTATTTTTGTCGAAAATTATTTCCAAATGGAGAATAAGGCATATAACAAATTCACCCTTTCGAAAGTGAAGGAGCTGTTTTTGAAGGACGATATCGTGAGCATAGGCAACGACTTCATCCTTGCGAGGCAGACCAACAACATTGATGTGGAGTTACTCAGGTTTCCGAGTCGCATCAATGGTTTCGTGGCGGCATATTGCCGTAAAGGGAGGTTTAAATGCACCATCAACCTTACGGAATATGAGATTCACGACGGCATGCTTGCCATCAACATACCCAACAACATCATCCAGTTGGAGCCTTTCGAGCCGAACGAGGTGGTGGAGCTGACTATCGTCGCCGTATCGCCGCAATATATGACCACCCTCAGCTCCGACCTTGGAAAAATTTTCGTTGAAGCCATCAGCATGCTAAAAAGTCCTATTATGGAGATGGCGCCAGAAGAGGTTGACCTTTCAATGCAGTATTTCAAACTCATTGATAATGTTATAAATACGGATTCAGAATACCGAAACGACAGCATCAGTTACCTCCTCACTTCGGTGTTTTACCTCATTGGAGGAATGCTTGTGAAACGCCTCAACGCAGTCGCAGAGAACGATGAAAAAGCACCTTCGTCACGCCACAAAAAGGTGTTCGAGATATTCATCGAGTTGGTTGAGAAGTACCACAACACAGAGCGTTCAGTCGGATTTTATGCCGACAAGCTTTGCATATCCTCGAAATATCTGTCGCAAATAATCAAAAATGTGAGCGGTTTCTCGGCTCCCGACATCATTAATAAATATGTGATACTCGAGGCGCAACATCTTTTGCGCCATACCGAAATGAGTGTCAAGGAGATAGCCGACCAGCTCAACTTCCCGAACCAGTCGTTTTTCTACAAATATTTCAAGTCACACACTGGCTGCACTCCAAATTCTTACCGACAGCAATAAAAAAAATTCTATATTTGCAAAAAAATAGCAACCATGTCGATTAAAAAACATATTCCCAATGCCATCACCTGCTGCAACCTATTAAGTGGCTGTGTGTCAATACTTTTTACTTGTAACGATCATTTGTTATGGGCTTCGGCAATGATTTTTGCTGCCGCCATCTTCGACTTTTTCGATGGCTTTGCCGCCCGCGCCCTCGATGCGAAATCGCCAATAGGCGCTGAGCTTGACTCGCTGTCGGATGTCGTCTCATTCGGTGTGGCTCCGTCGTTCATCGTGGCATGGTTGTTGAGCAAGACAGGCATTGGCTGGTGGCTCCACGACGTCAACATCTTCCCGATGCTAGCGTTCATCTTGGCGGCATTTGCTGCGGTGCGCCTTGCAAAATTCAACATCGACACTCGCCAAAGCACCTCGTTCATCGGGCTTCCGGTGCCAGCCGTGGGACTCTTCATCGCGTCGCTGCCGTTTATGCTTTTCCGTATCGGAAACGACACCGTTTTGTATCAAATCGTAATGAATCCTTACTTCCTGCTCGCCATGGTAGCCGTCTTCAGCTGGCTCATGATAAGCGAAGTGCCGTTTTTCTCATTTAAAATCAAGACTTTAAGGTTCAGCGACAACATTCTGCGCTATTTCGTTGTCATCTTCGCTGTTATCGCGGTGATAATCATCAAGTTAGTAGCGTTGCCGTTTGTCTTTTTGTTCTATATTTTGCTTTCAGTTATCTGCTACAGAGGAGAATAAAAAAAGTAGAGATGTCCAGCCGAACATCTCTACCTATCAGATATATCTAAAATCGTTATCTCTTTATTACCTTAACAACATTGCCATTTGCTTTCACGAAGTAAATGCCTGCATTGAGGTCTTCAACGTTAATCTGTACGTTGCCTGACGCCATCTCGATGCGGCGCACCATCTGTCCGAGGCTGTTATAGACCTCCACATCCGACTGCTCGTCGCCGAGAGTTATATTCAAAACGTTATTAGCAGGGTTAGGATAAACCATTACATCTTGTCTCTCAACGACTTCCTTCACATCGGTAATGATTGTCGATGCTGGGAGCACCACGTTGTCGATCCAAGCGCAGTCGCTGCCACTCGACACAGAGACGTCTTTGGTGTATTCCCATCTGAGTTCGTGAGTTCCTGGAGTTAAAACGTATGAAGTCTGTGTCCAGCCAATCTCGCCCGACCAGTTGTTTTTCTCAACGCCATCAATCTTGAAGAACAATTTGTCGTAGTTGTTTTCAGATGACACTTTATAGTAGAAACTGACAGTGCTTTCCTGTCCAACCTCAACATTGAGGTAAATTGAAGATGTCTCGTAGTCGGAAATACTTGTTGATTTAGCGCAATATTGTCCCTCATAAGGGTTCTCCGTCGTGACCTCCCATGCGTAGAGAATGCTTGGGTAATGCCAGTCGAAAGCGCTTAAATCACCAGTCTCGAAGCCTTCCATCGACTGTCCCACTTGGATGTAATAATCGCCATTGAGGTCATAATTACCGTACCTAGCTTCATAGAACAGCTGGTACATAGCACCTAGCTGTGCCGCTGCATCCAAGCTGAAGCTCATGTCGGCTGTAAATTCCTGACCTGCTTCTATTGCACCATAATTCCATTCTGTCGTTGGGATGACAATCACATCGTGTGAGTTATAAACCTCGAATACAGCCGAAGGTACCGCAGCGCCACCATTGTTTATCAAAGTAAAATGAACGATGCCACTGTCACCAGGATTCAGATATGAGCCTGAAGATGTCTCAACAACAGCGCTGACAAGTTCAAATTCAGGAGCATAAATCCTTGCATTGAAATGGCTTTCCCATGTCTCAGTGCCGTCGGTGCAAACGATATCGAAACGCACTGGGGTGTTGTTCGGAACGTAGTCGCTTACTGAGAACGCAAACACATTATCGAGTGTAACGCTCTGATTGCCAGCGACATTACCAACTGATGCCTCTGTAGAATTGATTGTCACATATTCGCTGTCACATGAAATAGTTGCTGTCACGTTGCTTGCATTTACGCTTCCGACATTTTTCAATGTCATGTTGAATGAATACTCGCCACCGAATTCAATCTGGCTGCCGCCGTTCAATGCATAAGCATCATAAACCACGTATGGAGTGTTGCTTGGCACCGCCATCATCTCAAAATCAATAGGATACGAATTAACACCCTGAATCTTCATCATCATTGTTCCCACGTTTTGCAGGCCGCCTTCAAAAGCTATCTCAGCCACGCCATTCTCATCGGTTGCGCCCATTGCTATGACTTCGCCGTCCATATAGATGAGGCAGCGGTAGTTCTTCAAACCATTGCCGTTATTGTCGGTTATTGTAGCTTCAAACGACTGTGTTCCGATGACAATCTGAGCTGGAGCATCGACATTGGCTGTCATAGGCTCGTCGAGCCACACGTTGACAACGCCGTCGCCGAGAATGTTCATATCGTAGAAGTTCCAACGCAAAGCGCCTTCCTCCCACTGTCCAGGAGCTGTCACCCATGGTGCTGTCATGCATTTTCCTTCAGCATGAGCGAGGCTGAGCCATCCGAGACGGTCGTTCCATTGTCCGTCGGTCATCTCTCTTTCGAGGTGAGCGCCAGGACCTTCAGTCTGACCTTCGTTAAACCAGCCGTAGCGTGAGTTTCCGATGACGGCGACAGCGAAATTCTGAATTTTCACCATCTTTTCGAGGATGCAGTCTTCATCAAAAGCGCCACAATCGCAGCCTTGTGTGTGGAATATAGTATAGTTATGGTCAACGCCGTTGGCACCGTCAAAATCGCTGTTCGAGATGCCGTACCAACCTGCCACATAGCTCGTGTTGGCGTGACCATCGTGATGAACATAGCTTGTTCCAGCGTTGATAGCCTGTTTAAGCAATGAACCGCTCCAGTTGCCTTGTTCCTCGTAAAGCTTTGTAAAATCGTAAGACTCAGGATATCCGAGAGTCGTATATCCGTTGTCATCATGCAAACCAATGAGAAGCTCAAGATAATCGGAGCCGTTTGAAACAGGATTGTCATAGAGATGCTCGCCTGCCAAAATCACCTTATGGAACTCACCAAGGACAGGATTTTGCTGGTATGACAGGGTTTTGTGAATCATATTCTGCAAATCGGTAGCATTCTTGAATGACATACGGCTGATACCTATTTCCGGATAAAGGTCGTCCTCGCCAGGTTCACCGTAACGGTTGTTGCCATTTTCGTTCCATGTGCCGTCAAGACCTGCATAATAAAGGTCAGCCGGGATGTTGTTGCTTTCCTGGTTGCCACCGCCTGAAGTCACATAACAATAGAAACCGCGATAAGGCACAATATTGACATCGCCACCCAAAACGACCATAGTGATACCGTTGTTCTGGTATTCCTGGATGATGTAATTACGAATCTTATCTTGTTCGTCAACGCCTGTCATTTGAGCGTAAATATCTGATACTGTGACGATTCTGTTACGCAAACCGATATTATTGTAATACTCGCAATACTCGCTATATCCTGCCACATATTCCTCGCTGGTGATAATCAAAACATCGTAAGCTGTCACCTCGCGACCTCTGGTCTGATAATTTTCGACCATCTCAGGGTTCTGTGCGAGACGTTTCACCATGTTTTTGATTTCAGGACTACCCCAAAGCATTTTGCTGTTATCAGCCTTTGAAGCCTTAGTGTTTACACGCACATTTGCGGTTTTTGCATACATCACTTTTCCTTCTGAAGGAATATATTGAACAGGGGTAAATGATGCTAATGCGAAGCCGTAACCATTCTTATACTGTGTCGTCACAACACCATGATTATCAGCAGGATACACTCCTTTTGAAGCATATATCGCATTATTTATAACCAAATCTTTCTTCTCATTGTCGCCAACAGTTCTTGAAGGTTGGTAAGGGAACAAGTTAATACCGCCTTCAATCTCTTGAAAATCAGAGAGTTCCACCTCGATAGACTCAGCCTCAGTGCCTTGTGGCAGCATCAAACTGACAGCCTGATATGGCAACGATGGATTACCCACCAATGCTGTCTGCATACAGCCCTCAAAGTTGATTTGCTGGTAGCCTCGAAGCTCCGTAACTTTCGGATTATCAAAATGATAAGTCTTCTCAACTGTCTGAGCCGTCATCACGAGACCCATTAACGACAGGAGTAACAAAAATGTCAATTTTTTCATTTTATTAATTTTTAATGATTATCTAATTAAAGTCTGCAAAGGTACACTTTTTTTATTAATTAGGTGCAAAATTTTCATAAAAATAATATTCCGAACTGATTTCTTTGTAATTTTGTAGAATGAAAATCAGGATTATCGCCATAATAACGCTTGTATTTTTGGTGTCGTGTTCGACGCCAAAACGCGATGATATCGATCTGAAAGTCGATAACTTATTGAGTCAGATGACGTTAGAAGAGAAAATCGGGCAGTTATGTTGTCCGATAGGCTTCAATCTTTACGATGACGGTTCTTACAAAACGCTCATCGACACCTTGCCTGTTGGCGGTTTTTGGGCTGTCCTGCGTGCTGACCCTTGGTCGCAGAAGACCCTTGAGACTGGTCCTGACGCACGTAAATCGGCATTGATTTTCAATGAGATGCAACGTTATGCGGTAGAACACACCAGATTAGGCATCCCGATTTATTTTGCTGAGGAATGTCCCCATGGTCTGATGGCTGTTGGTGCCACGGTCTATCCCACAGGCTTGGGCATGGCTGCCACGTGGGACGAGGACTTATTATATAAGGTAGGTGACGCCATCGGCGCCGAGGCCGCAGGCCGAGGCGCTCAGTTTGCATACGGACCGGTGCTCGACATAGCACGCGACCCGCGCTGGTCACGCGTGGAAGAGACATTCGGCGAAGACCCGTACCTCTCGGGGACGTTAGGCGGCGCCGTCATAAGAGGCTTGCAGAACCACCTGGCGGCGACGGTCAAACATTTTGCGGCTTACGGCATACCTGAAGGCGGGCATAACGGCGGCGCCGCACAGACCGGACCCAATTACATGATGTCGGACTATCTCCTAAACTTCGAGATCGCAGTCAGAAACGGCGCCAAAAGCATCATGACATCATACAACGCCATCGACGGAATACCTTGCACGTCAAACAGTTACCTCTTAAAAGACGTGCTGCGCAAGCAATGGGGTTTCAACGGCATAGTGTTCTCCGACCTCGGCAGCATCTGGGCGCTCCACAGCACCCACCGCACCGCCGAAAACCAGACAGATGCGGCAATACGGGCATTGAAAGCCGGCGTCGATATCGACCTCGGCGCCTCAAATTATGGGGCATATCTGCGACATGCCGTAGAGACGGATCCGTCTCTACAACAAACCATCGATGATGCCGTGCGACACGTCCTGCGCTTCAAATACGAAATCGGATTGTTCGACAACCCATATATCGACGTGCCCGAACCATCATATGATGGTGAATTGGCATTGCAAACGGCGCGCAAAGCAATCGTTTTGTTGAAAAACGACGGCATTTTGCCAATATCCCATGATGTGAAAACAATTGCCGTCATCGGACCAAACGCCGACAACATGTACAACCAACTTGGCGACTACACCGCACCACAAGACCCAGACAAAATCGTCACCGTACTCGAAGGCATAAGTAACAGAGCGAAACCCGGCACTAAAATAATCTACGCCAAAGGATGCTCCATCCGCGACACCCACGACGCCGACTTTGCATCAGCGCTTGACGCAGCAAAATCAGCCGACGTCACCATAATGGTCGTCGGAGGCTCATCAGCCCGCGACTTCAAGACTTCATACGAATCGACTGGCGCCGCCGTCGTCAACGACCACGTCTCTGACATGGACTGCGGCGAAGGCTACGACCGACTGTCATTGACACTGTCAGGACTGCAGGAAGACCTCATCAAAGAGATAGCAAGACTACACAAACCACTGATTATCATCTATATAGAAGGTCGCCCAACATTAAAAAACACCGCCAACGAGGTCGCCAACGCACTCATCACAGCCTTCTACCCTGGCGAACAAGGAGGCAACGCCATCGCCGACGTGATATTCGGAAACTATAACCCCGCCGGACGTCTCCCGATATCACAGCCTCGCCACACAGGCCAAATCCCGGTATATTACTCCCAACCCAAACCACACGACTATCTTGAAGATGTCAGCGCTCCTCTTTTCTGCTTCGGTCACGGCTTGAGCTACACAAAATTTGAATATAACAATCTGATTTTAAATACATTAGAAAAGAATTTAGAAATCACAGTCGATGTCACAAACACTGGCGATTACGACGGCGACGAGGTGGTGCAGCTATATCTTCGCGATGAATATGCCACCATCACCCCTGCCGAAAAGCTCCTGAAAGGTTTTAAACGTGTCTTTATCAAAAAGAATGATACTCAGAGAGTTACATTCACAATTTCGACAGATAACCTTGAAAAAGGCGAGTTTACAATCATGGTCGGAGCCTCGTCGGACGACATCAGGTTGAAAGAAAAAATTGAAATTTGATTTGTTTTTCAGAAAAATTGTATCTTTGCAATATGGATATGCTCATTTTAGTACCGAAAACGACCAACCGTCTGCACTACATCTTTGACTTGATTATCAAAGACTTACTTGGTATTTCTTTTAAATTCACCAACGACAACGAGACTTTTACGTCGTTTAACGGACCTAAATTCCATTACGGTAACAACCAGTTTTGGAACGAGCCTTTCCAAAAAGCGACGAACCTTCTTTTTGAGCACGACATCACCGAAAAAGAGCTAAAAATCGTTGATTATAAAGACGTTAAGGCCTTCTTCCCTGTCTATAACGACAAATCGGTGTTCCCTTTCGACATCTTTGCCGCCTCTTTTTACCTTGTGACGCGTTACGAGGAATACCTGCCACACATCAACGACAAATATAACCGTTTCCAGGCGAAAGACTCTATCTTATTCAAAATGAATATGTTAGAAAAGCCCTTGGTAAACATCTGGGCAATCGAACTTGGTAACATTTTAACTGCCATTTACCCCAATCTGCAGCTGAAAAAGAAGACGTTCACCTTCATCCCTACTTACGACGTCGATGCGGCATGGGCATACAAACACAAAGGCATCTTCAGGACGGTGGCATCATCGGCTCGCGACTTCTTAAACTTTGATTTTCAAGAGCTTAAGAAACGATGGAGAGTTATTTTCGGCAAAGAAAACGATCCTTTCGACACCTTCGACCTTCAGCTGAAGCTTCAAAAAGAGTTCAATCTGCGGCCGAAATATTTCATATTGTGTGGGGAATACGACCTCAACGACAAAAATATATCGATGAGGAACACTAATTTCCAAAACTTGATAAAACGCCTCGGTGACTATGCGAGAGTCGGCATCCATCCTTCGTATAATTCGTTTTTAAACAAGGATAAAGTCAATATGGAGATCAACAGGCTCTCGAGAGTGCTCAACCGTGAAATCACCATAAGCCGCCAGCATTTCCTGAGACTTCAGATGCCTTTGAGCTATCAAATTCTCATTGATTTGGATGTAACCGACGACTACACAATGGGTTATGCCTCGCTGGCAGGCTTCCGTGCCGGTATCGCCGACACCTTCCGTTTCTTCGACCTCGAACACGACAACGTGACGAACCTCAACATTCATCCTTTTGCCTTGATGGACGGCACAATGCGCGATTATCTCGAGCTTAACACCAACGAATCGTTCGAAAAAGCCCAAAATCTCATCAACGAAGTAAAAAAGGTGAACGGAACATTCATACTTTTGTGGCATAACGAGACTCTCAGCGACGAGAAACGCTGGAAAGGATGGCGCCAACTTTACAGACAAATTCTTGAATACGCACTCGACAAATCATGATACGCTATTTAACTCATAATCAGATAGATACGCAACGTTGGGACGAATGTATCACTAACAGTCCCGACGGAATAGCCTATGTCTGGTCGTGGTATTTAAATATCGTTCATCCAAATTGGGAGGCACTCGTTGAAGACGATTACGAGACCGTCATGCCGCTTGCAAGTGGTAAAAAATTCGGCATAAACTACCTTTTTCAGCCTTTTTTCACTCAAAAATTCGGCATTTTTGGCAAAAAAGAGGTTCCCGAAACAAAAATCGAGGAGTTTTTGGATGCAATTCCATCAAAGTTTAAGTTTGCCGACATCCGCCTTAAGTACGTTAATGCCCTTAAGGGCTTTAATGGCCTTAATGGCATAAACCACCGCAATATTGAGCTTCCACTAAATCAAGAATATGCTGTCTTAGCAGAGAATTACCATTCAAATACCAAACGGAATTTAGCGAAAGCTAAAAAAGAAAACCTCACGATAACGGAAGACGTCGAACCATCAGTGATTGTGGAGCTTTTTAGAAAAAACAGAGGCAAAGAAATAAAACACTGGGGCGACAAGGAATACGACAGGTTGCTGAAGCTTATCGAGACTGCTAAAAAACACAACAAATGTCTGGTTATAGGAGCCAAAAACCCTGATAATCAGATAGTTGCAGGCGCATTTTTCATAATAAGCCATAACAAAATCGTGTTTCTTTTCTCAGGTTCCGACGAATCGAACAAAGAAAACCACGGTCTGACTATCTTGCTCGATTATGTCATCGAAAAATTTAGCGGAAGCGACAAAATTTTGGATTTCGAAGGCTCTGACAACGACGGATTAGCCAGATTTTACAAAGGTTTCGCAGGAGAAGAAAAAACATATCAAGGCATCAGGTTCAACAGAACAAAAGGCTTGACAAAACTTGCATTGAAAATTTTAAAACGAACATAAAAATTTAATAAACCATGGTAAAAGTCATAGAACTCGGTGCAAAAAACACCATTTTAAACAACTACATCGCTGAGTTGAGAAACGTTGAGGTTCAAGGCGATAGAATGCGTTTCCGCAAGAACCTTGAGCGCATCGGCGAGATAATGGCTTACGAAATAAGCAAAACTCTTGATTATGAAACCGTTACAGTCACCACACCATTAGGCGAGAAAGACATGAATATCCTTGTTGACCAGCCAGTGTTGGCTACCATCATGCGTGCGGGACTGCCTCTGCATCAAGGATTTCTGAATATTTTCGACAAGGCCGACAACGCCTTTATCGCAGCGTATAGAAAATACGACAAAAACGAGGATTTCGAGATACGCATTGAGTATTATTCGGCTGCCAACATCGACGGCCGCGTGCTGATGCTCGTTGACCCGATGCTCGCCACCGGCTCATCGTTGGTGCAGTGCCTCAACGGATTGCTTCACGACGAGATGAAGCCTTCGAAACTCCATCTTGTGGCAGTAATAGCAAGTGCTGAGGGCGTCGATTATGTCAAGAAAAAACTGGCAAAATACGATGCCACACTGTGGATCGGCAACATCGACGACGAGTTAACCGCGAAAGCATATATTGTTCCTGGCCTCGGTGATGCCGGCGACCTCGCATACGGTGAAAAGGAATAACGAAAAAACAATGTAGAGACGGATGAAAATCCGTCTCCAAACCGCGTAGCGGTTGTAAATCAATAAAACCATGAAAAATAAAGAAAGTTTCGGTTCCAAATTCGGAATCATAGCGGCGGCAGCAGGCTCAGCCATAGGATTGGGTAATATTTATAGGTTCCCCTGTGAGGCCGGCGCCAACGGCGGCGGCGCGTTCTTCATCGTATATCTCGCCATAGTGCTCCTCATGGGACTGCCTCTGATGGTCACAGAGTTCGTCATCGGACGACGCTCTGGCAAAAACCCAGTGGGCGCGTTCAAATCTCTAGCACCAGGCCATAAAGGCTGGGCGAGATTAGGGTATCTTGGAGTGATCTGCTCATTCCTCATCCTCGCCTTCTACTGCACAGTGGCAGGCTGGACCATCGACGCAGTGTGGAAAGCAATCACCAACTATTACCACGGCAAGGATCTGGCTACAGTACAATTTGGTTTCGACAGCCTGAAAGAAGAGACATGGCAGCCCATCATCTGCGAAGCCGTATTCGTCTTCCTTACCGCCTTCATCATCATCAAAGGCGTGACAAAAGGCATCGAGAAATATTCGAAGATACTTATGCCTATTTTGCTCGGAATCCTGATAATCCTTGGCATCAAAGCGCTGACATTGCCAGGTGCCGCCGAAGGTGTCAAGTTCTTCCTCAAGCCCGATTTCTCGAAAATCAACGGCACTGTCGTGGTCAACGCACTCGGACAGGCATTCTTCTCGCTGAGCATCGGCATGGGCATTTTGATAACCTACGGCTCATACATAGCAAAGAACGACAACCTCACCTCCACAGCGTTTTCGGTCTGTATCTGCGACACCATCATCGCAATACTGGCTGGCATTGTGATTTTTCCGGCAGCGTTCTCGTTCGGCATCACACCGGAGGCAGGCGACTCGCTGGCTTTCGTCACCCTGCCAATGCTGTTCAACCAGATGGCTGGCGGATATTTCTTCTGCCTGTTTTTCTTCGTTTTGCTGACGATAGCAGCTCTCACATCATCGATCTCTCTACTCGAAGCACCAGTTTTGTATTTCACCGAAGAATTGGGCATCAGTCGTAAAAAAGCCACCACCTACTCGGCAATCGGAGTTTTTGTGCTCTGCATAGTAGCAAGCTTGAGTCTGCACAGCGATACATGTTTAAAAATCGGCAGTTTCAGCTTTTTCAACCTGCTCGACTACATCACAGCCACATTCTTAATGACCATCGGAGGCTTGCTGACAGTCATTTTCCTAGGCTGGAAGATGAAAAAAGAGGATTTTTATGACGAGTTCACCAACGACAACACCGTCAACATGAGGTTGAGAAAGGCGATGTATTTCATAATAAAATACATTTCCCCACTAGCAATTACAGTGATTTTGATTACACAGTTCATCAAATAAACGAATCAAAAACCAAAATTTATGGACAATTTCAAAAGATTTCTGACATTCACACGCAGTGAACGCATCGCTATCGTAACAATCATCTCTTTGATTGTTATCATATTGATTGCCAAGTATTTAATAATTTCAAACCCTCCAAAACGAGATTACTTCGTGCATGATTTGGACTCGATAATTGCGCGGCGGGAGTTTGTGATGGATTCGGTGCAAGTGGCTGATTCTATTGAGAAAATCAATAAAGTAAAAAAGGAAAAAGATAAGAGAAAGGGAAAGGACAAGGCATGCCTTGTCCCAACGGGCCATTCTACCCGTACGGACAACACATGTGTTGTCCATAATGAGGCTCGTATATTAACGACAACCATTGACCTCAACACCGCCGACACCACCCTCTTAAAACAACTGTCAGGCATTGGATCTGCTTATGCAAAATGGATTGTTAGCTATCGCGAAAAGCTGGGTGGCTTTTGCGAATCCGAGCAATTGCTGGAGGTTTACCGCATGGACACGGCTCGCTATGACGCAATCAAAGATTTTGTAAAAATTGACTCGACGTTCGTCCCTAACAAATTGAGAATCAACAGCGATGCATTCAAGATTTTGTTAAAACACCCATATCTAGAATACGACGATGTGAAAAAAATTGTGAACCATCGCGAACAGAAAGGAATGATAACATCATGGGAGCAATTGACGAAAGTCGTTGGTGACGGAATCACTCCAAAATTAAAGTATTATATTGATTACAAATAAATTATCTCCATACATTTCCAAGATGATCACAATGATGATGAGATGTAAAAAAAATATTTGTATATTTGCGTCGTAGAAAATAATAAAAAGAATTATGAACAATGCAGAGTTTTGGGCATCGGTTAATGGCATCATTTCGGATGGTTTCACGCCTGAAGGTCTGCAAAAATTGGATAGTTATGCAGAACAATTCATCAGCGGAAGGTTGGTATATTAACGATTTTCACCGCGCGAACAGCATGGCTGCGCAGAGGGAGGTGCAACGCATGTCATTGCATCCCTACTCGCGGGAACAGAAGCTGGAACAGATAGCGAGTCTCAGGCAGCACTCAGCTTCAAAGAAGAATGCGAACGAGGAAAGTCATGATTTTTTGTCTGCTCAATGAAATAATTATGTATCTTTGCACATTGATAAAACAAATATCAGGTTATGAATGATGATAAATATTTACGCTCCGTTAAGGATTTAGAAGAGGTTGGCTGTAAGTGGTGGCCCAAAGAAGTGCGAGATGAGGCAATGAGGGTGAGTATTTTACAATATTTGCTGGATACTCAAGAGAAATTTATTTCCCTATTGACGTTAGCTGATTGTAAAAAACCAGAGAAGATATTCCGTCTTCTTGACGCTTCCGAGTTTGAGTTTCATTTGTTTTTGAAACATCTAATTCTTTTGACAGATGTCGGTTCTGAACCAATTCAGCGCATCAACACGTCTTTTAAAGAGATATTCCCAAATAAGGAATTGACATATAAATTAGGACGTAAAGAATACAATTATACCTTTACAGCCTTGCCAATAAAAGGAAAGCCAAACAATAAGAAAATGCAGATTGATACTATGGAAAATCTGCAAACCACGTGTAGAAATAAGGATTTATGCAAAGACCTTATTATGCTCCTTATCTATGGTGCGGCATCAACAATGCCACGCATTCGTGCTATACTTTACAAGTGCAATGCCTTTGAGTACATTGGACAGGAGGAAAAGATAAAACAATATGTTCGAGAGAACTACATACGAGTCAGCAGGATTATCGCGGGTAAAACAGCAACAGACTTAGGTAATGTCGCACAGGAATATGCTCTTAATTATTTGTCTGAACGATTGGGAAATAACTATAACTTGGTGAATAACGGAACTATTCCTGGTGTCAAGTTAGATGATGACAAAGAAGCTACTTTTGATATTGTTGTTGACAGAAAAGATGATGATGGTAAGATAAAAAAGTATGTCGGTATTGAAGTGTCTTTTCAAGAAACCTCAAACAGCGTTTCAGAAAGAAAAGGACGCGAAGCGCAAGCTCGTTTCCGTAATACCAACAACAAAAGGAGTTATGTGGCATATATTATTGATGGGGCAGGCAACTTCTCTCGTCCTTCTGCCATGAATGATATGTGTAATAACAGTCATTGCAATGTTGCCTTTACTCATACTGAATTTGAATTGCTTATAGAGTTTATCAAGGAGAAAATTGGATGATTAAGTATATTGACTTGTTCGCAGGTGTAGGCGGTATTCGTTTGGGAGTAAGCCGAGCTCTATCCAATAATGGGATAGAGTCAAAGTGCGTACTCTCGAGTGAAATCAACGAAAGAGCTTGTGAAACTTATCAACTCAATTTTGAAGAACACCCCAGTGGCGACGTGAAACTGATTGATGAGGTAGAGCCATTTGATTTATTACTAGGAGGGTTTCCTTGCCAACCTTTTTCTTACGCAGGTAAGCGGATGGGGTTTGGTGATACGCGAGGTACTTTGTTTTTTGAAATAGAACGCTTACTAGAAAAGTATCGACCAAAAGCCTTCCTACTTGAAAATGTACGCGGTCTGTATACACATGACGAAGGACGTACATTCAACACCATAATGGATAAACTACACAGATTGGGTTATGGAACATACGATCTATTGCAAAATAGTAGTAATTTTGGAGTTCCACAAAATCGAGTACGTTTGTACATTGTAGGTATTCGTGGAGCTACTCCGACAATGAAACTAGTTACAGATCTTGGAGCTTCAGATTCTCATAAATATAAACGTAATTCGTTAGAACTTTCTCTTTTTGAGGATAAACAACGATGTCGTGTCGGTGATATTTTGGAACATGATGTTGATGCAAAATACTATTGTTCATCAAAGTTCCAGCAGATGCTACATAATGCGGTTGGCAAAGATCTTAGCATTCTTCACGGCTATCGTCTAATTGATTATCGTGGAGGGCAGTCTCTCCATTCTTGGGAATTAGGTATGAAAGGTAAGTGTTCTGATGACGAAATACGTTTTATGAACGCTTTGATTCAGAATCGTCGCAAACCAATATTTGGTACAGAACAGGATGGTAAAAAGCTAACAAAAGAACAAATTAAAACTTTTTATACAGATTCCAACATAGAAACTGTTATTTCGTCTTTAATTGCAAAACGCTACCTTCAGGAAAAAGACGGCAAATACAATCCTGTCTGCGGTAATATGTCTTTTGAAGTGTTCAAGTTTCTTGA
>Ga0265301_10000960_pt1 | contig 39576 bp, 35 predicted proteins | sample AusTroGonzalo_MG_2_FD_193488 | JGI IMG/M metagenome (GOLD analysis project Ga0265301, IMG submission 193488) | Bovine rumen microbial communities from tropical cattle in Woodstock, Queensland, Australia - Gonzalo_04 | ecosystem: Host-associated > Mammals > Digestive system > Stomach > Rumen ...
CCCTGCTCGAGGGCTGCGTCTCCACCCTGGAGAAGCACGGAGCCCTGCCCGAGAACATCCACGTGAAGACCGTGCCCGGCTCCTTCGAGTTGATCTACGGTGCTCACCAGATGACGCTCAACGACGGTTATGATGCCGTCATCATCCTCGGTTGTGTCATCCGTGGCGAGACGCCCCATTTCGACTATATCTGTCAGGGTGTCACTGAGGGCGTCGCCCGCATGAATGCCACGAGCAACATCCCCGTCATCTATGGTCTCCTGACCACCAACGACCTCCAGCAGGCCAAGGATCGAGCAGGAGGTAAGCATGGTAACAAAGGCGATGAGTGCGCCGTCGTAGCCATCAAAATGGCAAAGTTCTAACTAGGACCCTCGTAAGATTATTAAATAAGATGCCCGCCAAACTGCTAATAGCTCGGCGGGTATTTTATTTGGCCATTTCTTTCAACTTCTCCCAGACCTTGACCATAGCGAGGGTATCGAGGCAGCAGTATTTGAGCAAGGACTGACGGGCGTAATCAGCATCCTTTGGCGACATGTCGGCTATCTGGGGATAAATAGTCATCGCCTCGCCACCATTGTGTACGGAGCCATCAAGGTTCTTGTAATTCAGTTCTGGATCGTCTGGCTGCAAAGCGGGCAGCACGTGTTTAATACTGAACGAGCCGTTCATCTCTGGCATATAGACCATCTTCTTGCGGAAAGGTTCTATCAAGTCGATGATATGGTCGGCGATATCCGTCAGATGTTCGCTCAGGTCGGGATAGGCCTCTGCCAGTTCAAGCAGTCTGCCGCACTCAAAGCCTTTGTTATAGGCCGTTGAACAGGCCCCACGAGGTATCTCGCGACATAGTTGTTCGGCCAGAGCGCGACGTGGATCGTTGACGGAATCCCCTAAATATTCGCTGTGCTTCAGTTTACCTCCCTCTTCTTCTATCCAGTGCAGCGAATATTGGAAGGTGATCTGTTGATAGGGACGTGTGCCTTCATATTCTGGCACAGGCGTCTGCATGGTCTCGAAATCGAGGAAATAAAGAGGGTAGGAGAGCTTCTTCAAGAACTCACGAATCTCCTCAGACGTTACTAATTCCGTATTATTCAGATAGGTGGCCACCTGTAGCGTTTGGATCTCATTGAGTTTTTCATCCACCAGATCCTCGAAGTTAATCTTCCCCTGGTTATACAACTCGCACTTTTTCTTGAAATTCATGCGATAGAGGTTGAACACGTTGGGCGTTCCCATTCCCTTCGTACAGTAGCCAAAGAAACCGCATGGATAAGGCTCATGACAATGCATATCAATAGGTTCATCAGGCTCGTCTCTACGCAGCACCTTTTGGGCAAGGGCCACGTTGGCCTCCACCTTCAGATACTCGTTAGCAACCAGTTCATCCATGTTCTTAATGTGGAACAACTGTTGGATATCGAGCTCCTTACCTCTCACATAAAACTTGTTGAGGCGAACCAAGTAGCAGCCGTTCACCTTCACGCCACACTGTGTGAGCACCCATTTCTGATAGGTTATGTCGCGGGTATAGACCAACAAGTGCCTTGGTGTATCCTCTTTCTCCCCCTTATAGGTACTACTCTTCACCTCGTAGATGTCCCAGCCGTCTCCGTTCTTACGCAGGATATCGACAGCGCAGTAATGACCTTCTAATGCGAACGAAGCCTCGCAGATATTCTCTACGCCTTCCTGCATCCACTGACGGGTCTGCTCCACCATCTTGCCGAGGTCGAGACTGCCGTCTGCCTTCTTGGCATTGGCCTCCTTAAAGTCGCCAAAGAGCCCCATAGCCAGGTCGCCAACCTTATTTCCTTGTTCGAAACGTGCCTGTAGAGCTTCATCGACAGTTGCCTCTTCAGGCTTATTAATCTTCAGCCAGAGCAGTTTGGGGCACTGACAGAAAGCGGTGTAACGTGATTTTGATAGTCCATTCATATTCTTATTGGTTTTATTGTTTAGATTCTGATTTAATCATTTGTTGGGTGTAGGTCTTGAAGATGTGGGGAAAGCGGCGATGCTCCGTAGTGATGAAATGGCGGATGAAACTGAGCGTGTGCTCCAACTCGGCAATGACGCAGTATTCATCGTCCTTATGAGGGTGATAATAGCCTGAAGGGATGTTAGCACAACTCACACCGATACCACTCAATGTTAAGGCGAAGATGTCGCTACCCTTGCCATCTGTAAGCGTATAGTCGTTGGCCTCCAATTGCAACGCTTTGATAAACTCGTCACTTGCACAGGCAACTCCTTTTAGATTGGTATGCACCTCTTGGCCTCCTTTACAATCGGGTTCCAGTACATAGAAGCTGTCGCTGAAAAACGACATATCAGCACGATTACTACCAATGCAACCTTTTTCCTCACCTACGGCCATAAACACCTTTACGCAAGGACATTCTTCCAAGCAGCGCAGACAGATGTAGATGCCGTTCTTATCATCAGCACCCAAACCCTCATGCTGCTGGTTTGCTTCGCTCCAACCATAAAGCATACCATCCTCTTGACGCACTTCGAAATCATCGCTATGGATAGTCTGCACCTGATCCAGATGGCAGGCAAGCGTGGGATATCCATCGCTCTCACCTTTTTTAATATAAAGGTTCCCCCATTCGTCCATCTGCACCTCAGCCTCTGGTATATGCTGACTGATGTACTCGCGGATGAAGCAGATGAGTGGCCACTCGCGGAAAGTGGGCACATGAATGCTATAGAGTTGTTTCAGTAGTTCCATCTTCTATCTTACCATATCCAAAACATGTATTCTTGAAGTCGCTGATATCATCAGGCTGAATGCCGCGATCACCATCTAACTGCTCGCTAATGATAACTGCCATGCGATAGGCGATGGCCAGTTTGCGATCGTTGAAATTCATCAATTCTGATGACGGACGGAGTACGAAGACGTTGGCATCAGCAATGTCTTTACGAATCTTGTAGCCCAAGTTTTTCTTTAATAGCGGATAGCGTGGAGAACGTAGCATTGAGGTCAATAAGAAGTCACCCTTCATGGCCTCAGAAAACTGTTCAAACAAACGCATGAAAGCATTCTGATCGCTGACAGTAGAGGCAGAACCATCTTTCAGGCAATCAGCGAAATGGAAGTCCACCTGATTATCCTTCGTCTTCAGATGTTCTGTGAAGATAATCACCCATGAGCCATCATTTACAACCTTTTTCAAGTCTTCAAGGAACTGATTGCGATGCGCTTCTTTCTTATTCAGTATTTCTACGGCCTCTTTATCTTTCTTTGTGTCGTACTCTGACATCGTTTTCTTATCATATAGGGGCTTCTCAGAGAGATTATAGAATGAATCCAGTTCGTCAGTATCCACTTCTACCTCCTTGCTGACATAGTTGAAACCACCCATCTTGGCGAGATAATAAGTAAACCAACCAATACCCACCTCGTCGAAGCTGCTTGTGCAAACGATGGTAACCTTGGAATCTCTCGGAATACAACAGCCATACTTCCTGTTCAAGGGAAAATGCTCCACCACGAAACGGTCTTCTGCATCGTCCTCAGCACTATGTGCATCAGCGAGATTCTTCAAGCGGAATTCCTCGAACTTGTTGCAGGTGTCGATAATATCCTTCATATCCATTCCCTGTCTCACTTGCATCTTGGCGATGGGGACACGCTGCGGTACGATATTAAGTGCCTTAAAATTCTCACCTCCACCATCAGGCAATAAGTTCAGATATTCACGCAAGCCTTTATTGCTTGAGCGACGGAAAGCCTTCTGCATACGACGTCGGAAACCAGCCAATTCTTCTTCTCGCTTTTCCTCGTCCATCGCATCTGTTAGTCCAGAACCAATGAGACCGGCAGGTACGGCAAAGATGGCCACTCCCATGATACCCACAAGTGTAGCGATAAATTTACCAATCGGAGATATCAAGGGGTCGTCGACGACTTTACCTGGGTCACCAAGATATTTCTCGTATGGCCAGATAAAAGCATCCCAGAAACTAAAGTTTGGATCTACGCTACTTTCTGCCAGATATAGGCAGATCGTTAGCACAAAGGTTATTATTACCAAGAAGACACCAGACACGCATATCTGGCGTCGCGTGTTCATAAACGCTGTTTTGAAAAGACGAATTCCGCTGTACATATTTATAATTATTAATTATAGACAATTTTTCCCGCGAATTAGGGCGGGCATTGGTTTATCCATTATAGTTTTACTAAATTGCTGGCAATCTCTGCTTTATATTTCTCTTTCAGTTCTTGGGATAAGAAGCTGATGTCAATGAAATCGTACCATTTAGGGGCTGCATTCATGAATTTCTTGATGATGTTCTCAATGACTTTACTTTCCAACCCCGATGACTCCATTGCTCGCACAAAGTTATTCCGGCCAATCTTTTTCTTCCTGCCATCAAGTGTTAGGGCCAGTTCCTCTGTGTCTTCAGGGAAAACCAGATGCACATTGATGAGGTCGTATGCTTGTGAGAGCACATAATTGCCTGCCTCTTTGCTAATGAGAGAAAAGTTCTTCAGGTGCATATCCGAATTGCCCGTAATCCATGAGAACAAGACAACCTCCCAGAAATTAACCAGGTCTAGCATTGGAGCTGACGAGAATTTCCTGATCATCTTTGCAATGTTTTCATACGACGACTTGTACTTGTCGGCTGTGAGTCGTTCACTGATCTGGCACATGTCTTCCATCAGGAGTTTCGTTCCACGATTGTCGCGATCTATCCTTTTTGTCAAGTAGGTCAGTTCACCATCACTGAACCTGATGAGCGTATGTGGCACCACTTTTATCTTGGCAATACTGGCCAGATGCATGGTGAGGTCTTCTACTTCAGGTAGCCACGGAAAATCTTCCGACTTGGGTTTGAGAATGTATCTGCCCCATAGTCCTACGATGGTCAGACGGTCGGGTTCGTCTTTGCCGCCCTTGTTGACATCCATCGACAACTTCGACTGTACACCTGTCACTGTAGTCCTGCTCAGTACTGCTTCCCTGGCCAAGTCGTTGATATTACTCCTTGAATAGGGCAAAATAGGGACTTCTGCCTTTCCGAAGAACTTCTTGGCGCAAGCAGGATGAAAATCCCGTTGTCCCTCTTCTAATTGCTGATAGCAAAACAAACACCTACCCATACGCCTCTTCCTCCTCCAGTCCTATTAAACCGATGGCCCCGATACAGTCTTTACAGCAAGTCATGAGCAGCCCCATCCTGTCATCAGGATTCAGTTTCCAGTTCTTGGTGGCAATATCCAGCAACCAGCCTTCAGGGATTAACCCATCGAAGAAGGGGAACATCGTTGACGACTGATAGGGTGTGTCTGTCAGCGGAAATGAAAGACTGATGGGAACAGCCTCGTCAGATGTCAGATATGTTGCGTCATATCTGAAAGTATAGCCGTTCGCGTCTTCAATGAGTTGTCCGGCTTTTATGTCTCTGTAATACACATCAGCCTTTCTCATGTCTGTTCACCTCCCCTCTTCTGATCCACCATTCCAAGTTCTTTTCCAAACATGGCCAATACGGTGTTTACCTTGTCCATCCGCAGGCTGTTCTTACCTTGTTCCAAGTCTCTGATGAAACGCAGTCCCACGCCAGACTTATAGGACAGTTCCTCCTGTGTCAGCCCATATTGCTTGCGCAAGGCTTTTACTTGTAGTGATAATCTGTTTTCTGTCATATATTGCCAATTTGGGGACAAAGATACAATAATTTTACGAATATTGCATCGTTTCGGGTATAATTTTAATAATTATTTTTATTTTTATATCAGAAAGGGTATAAAATTAAAGAATATCATTGCTATTATATCAAATAAGGTATAATTAATCCACAGAATAATTATTAAGTGAGTACTCTTTTATTCATATCACCTCTCATATTCGTAATGATTTCTTTTAGGTAATCTGATTGCAAATATAGTCATTTCCCATAAAGAATTCAATAAACAGAGCCGATTTTCTGTTGTTTAACATTATTTTAGGGGGGGCAACGCTTTTTTGCGCACAGCCTCATTGTGGAATTGCCCGCAGATAAGAAGTGAGAATCATCGATGATCAATCAAACAGCCCGCCGAACTGTTAATAGCTCGGCGGGCTTTGTTTATACATTAAGGTATAGCAAAATTACCACCTATCTCTTCCTATATTTCTCCAAATGCTTTTTTCCACTCATCAAAGCAGAAACGACCATACTCCTCCATTCTTTCGTATGCATTAGGTAGGGATTGATTGGGAAATGTGTGGGCAATGATTGCATTTTGTTGCTTACCATTATCTATTTGACGTATTGTGATTGGAGTACAAAAAGCACTTTTATTTTCAAAAACTTCATCGGAGGGTATTGGCTCATCAACAAGTTCTTTTATTTCCCATTTATTATTCTCCCATTTATTATATTGTTTGAAAAGTTTATTGTAGAAAGCAGAGCAAAATATCACATACTTACGTTTTTTTCTAAATATTTCGTGAAATAGGGTTTCCAAATATGGGAATAATAATTGCATTTGTTTAGAATTGACGCCTTCGAATTTTCGCGAAGCATAAGGGATTAAATCCATGCTCAATTTTTGCATTAAAACATTTCTCTTGGCTTCTTTGTTAATTTTATCCTTCTTAGCGACATCTTCTTTACTTGTTCCCAACTTCTTATAATCATCATCAAGAAAACCTGCAAAATCAACGCCACACTTCTCCCAGTGTTTTAAGAATGCAGCTTGCTTTAAATCGAAATTATCTGCGCGATCTTTATCTATTTCTCCATAATATATACTACTTTCCTTATAAGTGGAAATAAAAGCTTCGAGTGAATTTATATCAATACCCTTCCCTACCTCAAAACCTCTCTTTATCTTTTCATAGGTAATCATAGGGTTATTTGCCAAGGCAACATCTTGACCAGGGTTTAGCATTAGCATTACCGTTGCAGCATTGCGATCTCCTGCAAAGAAACCTGGCAATCCGTGAGTGGAGATAACCTCATTAGGCTTGCCTGTTTTGGAGTCAAAAAGTTCAGAAAGATCCTTTGCTCCAGACAATTCGAACTGTTTGTATTGTTCCACAAAATCAATGATTTTTTTCAGTGGAGCATATTTATTCTCATAAATCTCCTTTAAGTTCTTTTTTATTCTTTCATCTAAAGATAATACTGCCATAACATATTTACCGATTCCCTATATATCGCGAGGTTTCTCTTATTTATATTAATCTTCTACTGGGAAGATTTGCGTCTCCAAGTCTTTGGTCATGAGTTTGCCATCCTTCATTACGTAGGCGGGGTTGGCAGGATCGATGGTGATGTACTTCAATGCTGTGCAGCCTTTGAAAGCCTTATGGCCCAGATTCGTCAGGCTGGCTGGGATATTGATGGATTCCAAGGCGGTGCAATCTTTGAACACTTCATATTTTTCGAAGATCTCTATACCCTCTGGAAGCGTAACGGTCTTTAGATTGGCGCATCCCTCAAAAGCCCAAGAGCCTATTTTCTTCACTCCATTGGGAACAGTCAACGTCTGAATAGGAGCACCTTTAAAAGCCCGTTCGCCGATTTCCGTCAGCTTGCCACCTCCTGAAAACTCTATGGTTTGTAGCGGGCAACCAGAAAAAGCCCAACTGCCGATAGACTTCAGTTTAGCAGGAAACGAAATTGTTGTTAATCCCTTACAACCACAGAAAGCCTCGTCCTCTATCTTTGTCAAGGAATCAGGTAGATTGATACTTTCTAATGTATCGCATTTGCTGAAGGCTGCAATTCCAATGGTCTTTAAGCCTTCGGGTAGCACCACTTGCTTCATCCTGTAGCCACCATATGCATGGTTTTTCCTGAATGCCTCTTTGGCAATTTTCTGCACTCCGTCAGGAACAACCATTGTTTCCTGATAGCCACCATTTGCCACTACTTTCAGGGTCTTCCCATCAGGACTGATTTCAAACATATTCTCTGCCATAAGCCAGTTTTACGATTACCTGTACATCGTGAGGTTTTTTATAGTTTTTGTTATACAATTGGCTATAACGGGACGTTTCAGTCATCCATAATTTGACCTGTCCAGTCCCAATAGATATTCCCATCGTGTCCGATTTTCACCATCATATCTTCATCGTCATTGGTAACGTAGAAGAAGATATCACCATCTTTATTCTTACTACTAAATTCGATGGAAGCATCAGCAAAGTGCGAATACTTCTTAAGACCAGGTATTTGTTCTCGCAAAATGTCGATAAGCTCTTCCTCTCTATAAGAGCTACCGTCGATATCAAATGTCTGTCCCATAATCACATCATTATTTAATTTCTTCCCAGCCCTTCTTGATGTTATCAGCTATTTCTGTGGCGAGGAGGTCGCGGATCTGCTGCTCATCGTTGGAGTAGAGCATATCGCGTTTGATTAGTTCCTTACGGCTGGAGCTGAAGTCGGTATGATAGATGATGTAGGCAGGATAGCGACCACTCTGTTCCTTGTTCGTCTTCCAAAGCAGGAACTTATGCAGCATCACTTTCTCGCCTGATACCTTTTTATATACATGACGCTCCAAGAGTTCACTCTTTGCCAATTCAGCCTTGCCACCTTCTGGTTCCTCGAAGGGACAGATGTCTGTGAGTTGCGAGATGCGCACATCCGTCTCATTGGGCTGTTTGTCAGTACGCTCTTGGTCGATGGTGATGCCCAAAGCCGAAACACCTGGAGTAACGCCCTCCATCTGCCAACCCTGAGCCTCGTCATAACGAAGCAATGGATTCATCTTGATCTTATCGTCATTTCCACGAGCTACGAGTTCCAACACGCTGATCTCAAACACCAGTTCCGGTTTTACCATCTGATAGGCGATGCCACGAGAATCTGAGAGCACATACTGCGACTCCACATGCTTTTCGCTGAGACGCTGAGCAATCTCGGCACGTTCCTCGTCTTTCAGTCCCGTAGAGCCTAAGACAAACATCTGGAAGAGACCATCAGGGCGACGCACAGCAAACATCAGGTCGCGAATACCCCTGTCGGCTGTGGTATAACCAATGACTGCTGCATCAATGGTGTGGCGAGTCTTCACCTTCCATACGATGGGGGCTTCTGAGTGAACCACCAAGCCTTCGGCGCTCTCGCCTTCAACCCATTCTTCGTAGATCTGCTGCACCTCATCGTTAGAGGATGCATTGCGCATCTGAACAGGCTTTACCTGCTCATTCTGGAAGATGGTGCAGAGCTTATTATGCGTATCGGCATAGTGCTCTGCTTTACATGCTTCTCCATCGATTTCGATGATGTCGAAAGGAGCCAAAGCCAGCTGGTCGCGTTTGGCATCATCAGCCAATGCTGCCTGCACATCGCCACAACGGGACCTTCCCCCATCGCGAGGCTGATAGAGTTCTGCAGCGATAACAGCCTGCTTTAGCCCAGCAGCCTTCACTGCCTCAGCAAAGGCATCGAGACATTTCAATCCCTCACTTGCCTTTTCTCTACCATTGGCATTGAGCATAAACACCTGCCCATCGACAAAGAACACCACTTGCATGTGTCCGTCAACCTTACGGGTCACAGCAAACCTTTGTCCGTCAATGCGCTGTTTCAGTATTGCACCTTCCACCAGCACAAACTTTCCTGCCACATTCTTCTTATAATCTATGGCGGTCTGGATATATTTCTGTTCTATCATAATCTCTATTTTTTCTTTTCTGCCGGCAGTTCCACGATGAAGCCATGCAACTCTTCGGGCAAGCGTTTCTTGTAGTAGTCGGCCTTCTTGGCGGGCACATTGATGACTTTCACGCTATCGTCAAAATTTCGCTCGTCAATCTTCTTGATGCCGTGGCTGCTTTAATCTCACCATTTGAAGCACCACCATTGTAGAGATCCTTAAGATCTTCTTCGATTCTTTGATCTAATGTCTTTGTTGTATTTTGATTTACCATATTATTACACTACTGTCCTGTTATCATATCATAATTTAAACCTCCTCCCTGCCTTTCTTGATCTTGTCGGCGATCTCGGCAGCGAGGAGGTCATGGGTTCACTTCTTCTCAACCAGCTTCTTCAGAGCGGCAGGGGCTTTAAATGAGGTGACCGATTTGGGAAGGATGACTTTGCTGACCTTGCAATCTACGATTTCGTTTACCACAGGAGGATCTTTTCTCAGAATCACTTCCTGAACGCCTTCGCCAAATTCAATCTCTTCGGCACATCCCACTTTGTTCAGATCAAGTTCAATGGATTGAATAGTTCCAGGAATAAAGAGTTTAGGCTGTGACCATCTCTTGAGAATCCAATATCCTTTCAGCGACTTGATGCCGTCCGGCAACGCGGTAGCTGAAGCCGAAACATATAGGAGTTTCTGGCTTTCCTTCAGAATGATGCAACCGTTTTGTGACTCATAAATGGTATTTGTTGGTACAACAGCAATTTCTTCAAAGTCCTTTTCTGGGAATACGTCACTGGTGTATCCAGCACCCAAAAGCAATTTCTTGGAACCATTATAGGTACCAAAATCATAGGGATAGGGTTTCGGACGTACCTCAGTCATGTTGTCGGGAATCTTGATGAGTTCGCTGTCCTTAAACGTCATCGTATTCTTAGGCTGATAGCCATTGAGGGCAAAAAGACGAACAACGTGGTCGCCTGCTTTCTTGAACGTCACCTTCTTCTTGAAAGGCTTTGCAACTTGGTCATCCACATACATCTGAACTGCTTTAGCGTCATCAAGGACAGCCGTAAAAGGCAACATGTCTTCAGTCACGTGATAGGTCACGGTCAGCATGTCCTTGATGTCATATTCAGGTGATATGGGTTTCAGTTTCAACTTGCTATCTTTCATTCCTATCAGTTCCAGGAATGAAGCCCACTCGTCATTCCCCTCATTCTGTCCTGTCTCGGCTACAAACGTTTCAATAGCAGCAAACTTCTTCCATATAGCCTTTTTCTTATAGGCCGCCAAAACCCCTTTCTCATCGGGTACACATAGCGTAGCCTGATAGCCACCTAACTCCACACCACGGTCTATCTGAATCTGTGATGGGTCTGTTACTTTGAGAATCACTCTTTTCAGGTTATCACATTTCTTAAACACATCTCCGCCAAAACTTTTAATAGAACTGCCTATGGTGATTGTTTGTAATTCATCATTCTTGGAGAAGGCTTCAGTGCTAATGCTAACAATATTGTCAGGAACAACAAATGAAGAAAGCCCCACTTCACTAAAAGCTTTACTCATGATCTTTGTAACGCTGGAAGGAATTACGCTGGTTTTACACCCTGCAATCAAAGCATTTTTTTCAGTTTCGATGATGGCATTACAATTCTCGCGAGAGTCATAAAACTCATTGCCTTCTTCAACGACAATAGAGGTCAGATTCCTACATCCGAAAAATGAAGAATGCCAACTTATTTCCCTCACCGATTTGGGGATAACGATGCTTGTTATGCCTGTGCATCCAGCAAAAGCACTAAGATCGATTTTCTTAACTGATTCTGGTATGACAATATTGGTCAACCCACTACAGCCTCGAAAGGCTTTACTTTCTATTTCGGTTACAGAGTTGGGAATCACAATGCTTTTCAACCCCGAGCAACCTGAGAAAGCATCCCACGAGATGCGCGTAACAGTATTAGGGATGACGACACTGGTCAACTCTTTACAGTCTTCGAATGCGCACGAAACAATATAATCCGTTCCTTCGGGAATAATTCCCACTCCGTCTTTTATTTCATATTCTGCCATAAGTCTGTTGACGATTCCCTGTACATCGCGAGGTTTTATGTTATTATACAATTGGACTGTAACGTCCGTTTCAGTCATCCATTATCTGGCCTGTCCAGTCCCAAAAGATATTCCCATCGTGTCCGATTTTTACCATCATATCTTCATCGTCATTAGTCACGTAGAAGAAGATATCACCATCTTTATTCTTGCTACTAAATTCGATGGAAGCATCAGCAAAGTGCGAATACTTCTTAAGACCAGGTATTTGTTCACGCAAAATGTCGATAAGCTCTTCTTCTGTGTAAGTGCTACCGTCAATCTCAAATGTCTGTCCCATAATCACATCATTATTTAATTTCTTCCCAACCTTTCTTGATGTTGTCAGCGATTTCAGCGGCGAGGAGGTCGAGAATCTGCTGCTCGTCATTGGAGTAGAGCATATCGCGCTTGATAAGTTCCTTACGGCTGGAGCTGAAATCGGTATGATAGATGATATAGGCAGGATAGCGGCCACTCTGTTCCTTGTTGGTCTTCCAAAGCAGGAACTTATGGAGCATGACTTTCTCACCAGATACCTTTTTATATACATGACGCTCCAAGAGTTCACTCTTTGCCAATTCGGCCTTGCCACCTTCTGGTTCCTCGAAAGGACAGATGTCTGTGAGTTGGGAGATGCGCACATCCGTCTCATTGGGCTGTTTGTCTGTACGCTCTTGGTCGATAGTGATACCCAAACCCACAACACCTGGTGTCGTACCTTCCATCAACCAACCCTGATCCTCATCGTACTTCAACAATGGGTTCATCTTGATCTTATCGTCATTACCACGAGCCACGAGTTCCAATACGCTGATCTCGAACACCAGTTCTGGCTTTACCATCTGGTAGGCGATGCCACGAGAATCTGAGAGCACATACTGCGACTCCACATGCTTCGTGCTCAGTCGCTGGGCAATGTCAGCACGCTGCTCATCGGTCAGTCCTGTAGAACCCAGGACAAACATTTGGAAGAGGCCATCAGGGCGACGCACGGCAAACATCAAATCACGAATGCCTCTGTCTGCTGTGGTATAACCAATGACAGCAGCATCGATGGTATGGCGCGTCTTCACCTTCCATACGATGGGGGCTTCTGAGTGAACCACCAGTCCTTCAGCGCCCTCACCTTCTACCCATTCTTCGTAGATCTGCTGCACCTCGTCGTTAGAGGATGCATTGCGCATCTGGACCGGCTTTACCTGCTCATTCTGAAATATGGTGCAGAGTTTGTTATGCGTATCGGCATAGTGCTCTGCCTTCCACGCTTCGCCATCGAGTTCTACAATGTCGAAAGGAGCCAAAGCAAGTTGGTCGCGCTTAGCATCATCAGCCAATGCAGCCTGCACATCACCACAACGGGGACGAGGGCTTGGCAGATAGAGTTCTGCAGCGATAATAGCCTGTTTCACGCCTGCTGCCTTCACTGCCTCAGCAAAAGCATCGAGGCATTTCAGCCCACTTGCTCGCTCTTTGCCACTTGCATTGAGCATAAACACCTGCCCATCGACATAGAACACCACTTGCATATGTCCATCGATCTTACGAGTCACAGCGAACCTTTGTCCGTCAATGCGCTGTTTCAGTTTGGCACCTTCCACCAGCACAAACTTACCTGCCACATTCTTCTTATAATCTATGGCGGCCTGGATATATTTCTGTTCTATCATATTGCTTTTTATTTCTTAGACTTTTTTTCTACTGGCAGTTCCACGATGAGGTCGCGAAGTCGAAGTCCGGGCAAGCGTTTCTTGTAGTAGTCGGCCTTCTTGGCAGGAACGTAGACAGTCTTAATTGCCGTGCAACCTTCGAAAGAATCATCGTCAAACGACTTGATACCAACCCCCAGCGTTACGGTTTCCAAAGCGGTACAGCCTGCAAAACACTGTTCTCCAAGGATTGGCGAGAATATAGTAACGGATTTCAAGGCAGTACAGCCTCTGAAGGCATTTTCGCTCACCTGTTCAACAGCCTTCGGAATACTAATACTTGTCAGTGCTGAGCCCCTGAACGCATCATTGCCCATCTTCGTTAACGTTTCGGGAATAACGACGTTCTCCAGGTGAGCGCAATCCTTGAATGCCTCGTCTCCAATCTTCGTGACAGAACCGGGGATATTGATGCTCGTAAGACCTGAGGCCCTGAAGCTTCGCTCGCCAATCTCCGTAACAGAATCGGGGATGGCAATAGTTGTCAAGAGACTACAACCTTGGAAGGCTCCGCCGAAATAACCATTGGGGCTAATCTTCGTGACAGAATCGGGGATGACAGTCGATGAACAACCGCTTATCAATGCATTGGTAGCTGTTTCAATGATGGCATTACACTGATTGCGGGAGTCGTACACTTTATTTCCCTCGGAAACGATGATACTCATTAAGTTTGCACAGCCCACGAAGGGATTGGCCTTTATTTCCTCTACAGCATCAGGGATGATGACACTCTTAATACTTGTTCCCGCAAAGGCGCCAATGTCTATCTTCGTAACAGCATCGGGGATGCTAATGTCCTTCAAAGAGCTACAGTCTGAGAAGGTATATTCACCAATCTCAGTTATAGAATGAGGAATAATGACGTTTGCCAGACGACTACAACCACAGAAACATTTGCTTCCAATCTTCATCACCGAGTCGGGTATAACGATGCTTTTCAGATTGGTGCAGTCAAGGAAGGCTCCCCTTTCTATCTCCGTTACCGAGTCGGGAATGACAACACTTGTCAAACTTTCACAATTCTCGAAAATACTGGCACTTAGTGTTGTCAACGAGTCGGGAATAGTGATATCGGTAAGTCTGTAACAATATGCAAAGGCTTTATTACCGATTTCCACGATAGTTTTCGGAATGGAAATGTTTGTCAGTCGTTCACAACCAGAGAAGGCTGAATCTTCTATCTTTGTCACCGTGTCGGGCAAAGCGATGGTTTTAATTCCTGTACCGGATAAGAGATGAGGTGAGAGGGTGGTCAAACGAGGCGGCAAATCAATATGCTCCAGCATTTCACAATTATAGAATGCAGCCTCGCCTATCTTCACCACAGAGTCAGGTATCTGAATGGTGGTCAGATTAAAACATTTGTAGAAAGCATCTTCGCCTATCTCGGTTACACCGTCTGGAATGACAATGCTTGTCAATTCATCGCAACATTTGAATGCCTCTTCCTCAATTACGGTCGTTCCCTCGGGAATGATTCCAACACCGTCTTTTATTTCGTATTTTGCCATAGGTCAGTTTCACGATTACCTGTACATCGTGAGGTGTTATGTTATTATTCAATTGATTTCAGTTCCATATTCGTCAGGCGCAGAATGAGGGCGTACTTGTCACCATCGACGCGACCTCCACGAGCACGAATTTGCCTGCTACATTCTTCTTGTAATCTATGGCGGTCTGGATATATTTCTGTTCTATCATATTGTTCTCTATTTTTTCTTTTCTGCAGGAATCACCTTAAGAAGTTTTTCCAACTCTACTGGTTCCCAGTCTCTGCCTGGATGTGCCCAATCATAATCTGTTTTGATCCTGTTCACCTTCCACAAAAAGTTCTGTTGGAAAACATCTTTTTTATCTTCAGGAATATTGATTCTCTTAAGCGATTTGCATAAGTTGAAAGAAGAGTCTGCAATGGCCTTGACGCCAGAGCCGAAAGTGACAGTCTCCAACGATTCACAATCTTCACAAAAACCACTTGGAATTTTGAGAGAGCCCATTATGGAAATGCTTTTCAGCGAGTGACAATCGATAAAAGCCATGTCATCAACCTTTTTCACACTCTTAGGAATAATAACCTCTATGAGTCCTGTGCCATCGAAAGCCCTTCTGCCAATAGTTTTCACCGATTTAGGGAAGACAATACTTGTCAGTCCTGTGCATGCCTCAAACGCCCGCTCGCCAATCTCAGTCACAGTGTCTGGAATGGTGATGCTGGTCAGTTCAGCACACTTCTCAAATGCAAATTCCTCAATTTGGGTCGTTCCCTCGGGGATGATTCCCACTCCGTCTTTTATTTCGTATTTTGCCATAGGTCAGTTTCACGATTACCTGTATATCGTGAGGTTTTATGTTATTCAATTGATTTCAGTTCCATATTTGTCAGGCGCAGGATAAGGGCGTACTTGTCGCCATCTACGCGACCTTCGAGGAAGGCACGATAAGGTGTGCCGCCATTGGCCATCACTATAGGATCAGTGCCTTTCTGTCCACCACCTACGAGCATCATCGAGTCGGCCTCAGCTAATTTCTTCGCCATATCGAAGAGGAAATCGTAAGTCAGGCCATTGACGTGCTGCACCTGATAACTCTTCTTAAACATGAACATCCGCATAGCCTTCTGACGGGGAATGAGTTTGCCCGTCCAGCGCAGGGGTACACCATCGAGTGAGATGTTGGCAGAAGTGGTCTGTTCAGGGCGCACCTCTTTCTCTGTACCATCAGCCAGATAGACGTGTTCGTTCAGCGATACGCCATAGGCCACTTTCTGCTCAGGCGTGACATAGACCTTCTTCAGTCCTTCGACTTTCAGGCCGAATTGCTCCATATCCACCTCTGGGTCGCCAGCGATCAGCGCATCAGCCAAACCCTCTGCGCCAAACTGAGCCAGCAGAGCCTCGTCGGTAGTCTTCATCGTGGCACGCACCAGTCTTTCATTCACACTCTTTTTACCGTCTGCTGTCTTATAGACAGGCGACGGACGATGAAACGTGGTACCAAAAGCCACCTCGGCATCACGCTTCACATCGTTGGATAGATTTATCTTTCGCATAACGTTTATTATTCTTGTTTCTTATTACCCCAGAGATCTATGTACCACCATTTGCAGTCAATCGATCTGATATGCAGCAAGCCGTCCTTGCTGAAGGTATTAATTTTATCGTATTGCTCCTTGTCGATGATAATCTGACCAAGGTAGTTGAATAGGGTAACGTCCTTGCTGGTATAGCCAGCGAAAACATTGACATCCTCCAACAATTCACATGGACGGTAGACACACTTCACAATAGCATTTCCTTCAAGATCGAATACGCCTCCCTTCTTTTTCTTGCGGGTAAAGATCAGACCACGATTCTCATCCACCCGAAATTCGCTTTTATCATATTTGCAGGGAAGAATCTCCTTGCCCGTTTCGTCAACTATGCCAGCGATGTCATCGTCGCCATATTCTCCTTTACCACGTACCTTAAACAGTGGTTTATTACCAACCAGATAACGATACTCTATTTCGGTATAAATCGCATCCGTAATTTTCTTGCCTTTTAGCTTCAAACCATACTTCCCGTTCTCGCTATAGGAGAAATCATCTGCACGATAGCCCCATCCAGGAATTTCTGTTTTATCAGGATTCAGCGCTAACACAGAGGCACGAATCTTATCTTCATCGAAATCAGAGTCAGCTTTATTTGCAACTAATTCCTTGCCGTCTAAACTGACATAGCCAATCGTTTCATTCTCTCCTTCACCCTTTGTCATGTAGAGAATATTGGGCAGATACCAATTCTTATAGGCTTTCTTATCCCACCATGTCTCAACTGCAAGCGAAGTGTAGATAGCAGGAACCAAAACCTCTCCTTTTGTATTTATGACACCCTGCAATCCATCTTTCTCGACAATAAACAGGCTATCAAAGGGAGGATAGTGCTTTTTGAACTCACTATCATAATTTAACCACTTATAGCCGCTTGGCACATGTTTCTCTGCTTCATCAAATGCAGCTCTCCATTGATTCCATGCTTGATCTTTTTCAGATATAACGGGCTCTATGACCTCCGCCTCAGGCATCTCAATAAAGTCCTGGGTGGGAGCCTCTACCACTTCTTCACTCATCAGATGGCGCAGACCCATCTTGCCGTTTTCGCCAATAAAGCGCACTACTGGATCCTCGTCTGATGGACGGAATACTTTTCTCACTCTCTCCTTTGCTTCTTGCAAAGTCTCTATTTTCGATAGTTTTGTAGCCATACCTTATTATTATTAAAACATACTGAAATCCAGTTCATCAATCTCTTCCTCTACGGGTTCCTCTGTGTCATCGATAGTGGTTTCCTCGGCCAAAGAGACGAGGGGAAACTCCTGACAATCGCCAGCAAAGAGGAACAAACCGCCTGGTGTATTGATCAGATAGCCGTCGTTGTGGTTCGTACCTCCTCGATAGCTGAACTCAAACTTATAGATGTCATCGCCAACAGCATTTGCCAGATCAGCATTCACCAACTGATAGACTGCCTCCCAGTCGTTGTCGAGGAACTCCTCTGTGGTAGCCTTCTGTTTCAGTTCGATGGGGGCATCAAACGATGAAGGCAGATTGGGCAGCACCTCCTGACCGTCTTCACTATAAGCCGTCAGATCACCCTTCTCCAACCAGCGTCCATCTTCATCGACAGTGCCCTGATCCAGTCCACCTTTGGGAATAATCAGCGCATCGTCAGGCGACAGATAGGCTGAGCCACACACACTACCACTACGGTCGGTAGCCACAACGTCTGTCCAACCGTAGATCTTCTTTCTCTCCAGTTTCACGGGTGCGGCTCCATAGTCTGCACCCCCCAATTTGAACATGAGTTCTTTTGCCATAGGTTATATCAATATTATCATTTTTAGTTATTTACGTGCAAATATAAACAATAATCTGGAAATAATCAAATATTCTGCCAAATAATTAGTAAAAAAGCGCTCAGAACCCTACTTTTCGTGGATTATTATCGAGTCGTTCGTTGTCACAATGGGTGATCAGCATTGAGAGAGCGTCATCAGAAGTTCCATGCAGAATGCTGTCGATGTTATAGTGACGGGCGATATTCTCTATCTGTCCACCGCTGAATTCGTACTTCGATGCCAGCGTCTGGATATCCATGTCGCTCAGGTCGGGAATCATCTCTTTCCAGATATGCATACGGGCTTCCTGTGTGGGCTTTTCAAACTTGATCTTATAGAGGAAGCGGCGCTCGAAAGCCTTGTCCATATTCTGCTGCAGGTTGGTGGTGGCGATCATGATGCCATCCAGCTGTTCCATCTCCTGCAGGATGATGTTCTGGAGCGAGTTCTCCATCTTGTCAACGGCATTCTCTGCCCCGTTCTTACGTTTGCCGATGATGGCATCAGCCTCATTGAATAACAGGATAGGAGTCAACTTGGCTTTCTTTACCAGTTCACGATAGCGGTCGAAGAGTGCCTTCACATTCTTCTCGCTCTGTCCCACCCACATACTCTTCAGTTGGGGCACATCCACCACCATGATGTTTCTTCCTGTCTGTTTGGCCAGTTGATAGACGGTCTCCGTCTTTCCTGTGCCGGGCGAGCCATAGAACAGGCAGGCGAAACCATAGCGGAATCCCTTTTCTTTCATGCGATCCTGAATCTTCCTGAAGTTCTCTGGCTGGAAAAAACTGGTCAGCTCTTTCACTTGTCGCTGAATGTCCGAAGAGAAGAACAACTGTTTCTGCGTAAGCTGGCTTGAGTCGAGCAGATTGGCCAGTTTCTCATCAGTCTCGTTGATGTTCAGCTCTTCCAACAGCGTGCGCTTGGCGCTTTCCGTCAGTTTATATTTGGTCGTATCAGCGAGGCCATCTACACACCGATGCTCCACAATCTTCTTCTTTTGCAGATTGTGCTCTCCACTTCGTAGCAACCCCTTGGCTCTATTAAAGTCGCTTTTGCCATCAAAGAGATTCTCAATATCGCCAAAGCGAATGTCATCATCGTCCTTGTTGATCAACCGATGACAGAACAAGGTCACCATCATCTGGTCGTCAGAACTCAGATGATACTCCTTCAGATGTTGCACATAGCCCACTTGTGGATTATCCTTAAAGAGCGACTGCAATTCTTCGCAGAGTTCACGTGGAGAGATGGCATCATCTCCCAGATCTTCGAACCACAGGTCGAACAGTTCGAACATCGCCGAACAATCCAGACCTTTTCGTTGTGGCAGCTGATAGACCTCATTATGTTTCAAGCAACGGATAACGGCTGTGGGGACATCGAAGTCATCCTCATCCTTCACGTCTCTAAAGCGCAACAATCTGCGTCGCACCAGTGCGTCGATATCGCTGGAAAAGCTTAATACACCGATCTTGTTCATATCAAGGAAATCAGCTAAATCGCTGTAATCCACACGGTTTGGTCCTTTCTCCATGCAGACGCAGAACAGCACTGCCTGTCGCTCAGTGATGCCGAAACTCTCTGCCAGCAGACTGATCTCAGGTGCAGCCTTTAGCATGAACTCATCGCTCATCTTCGAGTCCTCTGCCAGTTCCACCACCTTCTCAATAGCCTGCAGCAGTGTGGGTACAGGCTTCAGTTGATTCTTCTTTCTACTTTTAATAGTTGTTGCCATATCTTTTGAATTTTATATGTTCGATGTGCATAATATAATAACATCTTAGAAAAAATTCAAAAAACATGGCAACTTTTTCTCCAGAGTTAAAAAAAAGCCTCCCCTTAAGAAGGGAGGCTCATTGATTACTGGATCTTCTGCCAGAGGTTGGTATCGATCTTCTTGATCTTGTCCTCCTTGACCCAGCGGTAGATGATGGTCTTCACCACAGGCGATTCTCCATTGGCCAGACGCAGGTTCACCAGGTCCTCCTTCGTGAACTCTTTGGGCAGGGCGTCCAGATAGCGGATGTTACCCTTCAGCGAGGGGTTCAGGGTATTGTTCTGGAGGGCGTCGATCTTGTCGCCATAAATCTGCATCTGGTAGTGGAAACAGCGTTCGGCATACCAGAGGGCAAACTTGATGGCGCGCTCCGACTCCTGTCGGCCTTCGAGCAGGTAGGCGATGATGCCGGCTCGGAAACCGTTGAGGGCTGCTCGGCGACGGAGCACATCGAGTGAGTAACGCAACGTCTGCAGATACTCCTGGCGTTTCCCTTCGTCCCATGCCTCGATGGCTTTGTTGATAAGAGGCAGATCCACCTCACCCTCCTCGTCCATCAGACAGAGGCACTGACGCTTCACCTTTTCCTCGTCTTCCTTGGTCCACACCTTGAACTCAGGCATCTTGGCGCCCACCATATCGGGCAGCACTACAGGCGTCACTCGGCTCACCAGTCCACTCTCGGCATCAGCAAAGAAAGCCCGGCACTTGTTGGGCGTTCCGCACATCACCATATTATAATAGAGAATGACCTTGCCCGAGAACGAGTCCTTCGAGATGCGATGCTGACCCCAGGGCTTGTTGTCGTAGGCCAGTCGGAACAGGTCGTTCTTCTCAGTCCACGCGCCACCCTTGTTGTTCTTCAGAACAGTCTCAATCTCAGGGGCATAGGTGAAGAGATGCTTGCCCTTGGCATAGAGGGCGCGCTCGAGGAAGGCCGAAACACCGATGTTGGGCTCGAGGATGCGGATCTGGCTGCAGGGGTTATCCACCTCCTGACCGTCTTTCTTGGCCAACGAGTACTCGATCTCCTTCTGCCACTCCACCTCGTCCTGCTTGATGATGGGGTCCATCAGCAGCTCGAACTCATTGTCAACGAACGACTTACCCGTAGCCTGAGGCGCCTCGATATCCACGATGAAACTGGGTGAGTTCAGCTTGCCGTCACGATACTTGGCCCTGATGCCCGTAGCCAGTGTACCCAGCATAGGCATCGCCGCTATCAGCGTGGCCTCCTTGAACTCCTCAGGAGCGTGGTCGGAGAGGTCCTGCAGGATGCCGGGCAACTCGTTTTCAACAGGTGTGACAAACACATCGTCGGCACTCTCGGCACCACTCTCCACAGCGGCTCCCAGAGACGAGAGCACCCCCTTCATCATCGAGGGCATCTCGGCAGGACGGGTACTGCCGACGGCACTCTTGATGGTTGACTGAACCTCATGGTCTGAGAGTCCCCAATGGGGCAGAATCCCAAACAGTTTCTGTTCGTCGAAGTCACAGATGAAGCGCAAATAACGGCTCATGGAGTAGAGGGCCATGTTGCGCTCACCCTCGGCAGGGGCATCGCCATAACCCAGCTTCCAGAGCAGGGCCTGTACGATCTTCTCGTAGGGAATGTCCTTGTAGGAGCCTCCCCCTGCCCCCTCCAGACTAAAGCCTCCCCCTGCCCCCTCCAAAGGGAGGGGGTGATCAGCCGGCTCCACATAAGGGGAGGCCTCGAAGACGATGGGATCGAGCAACTTCACATACTGCTCAGAGACCATGAAACAGCAACGTGCCAGATCAGTGACATGCGAGTCATAACTGACACCCAGCCGACTCGCCAACTTCTGGATGTCCTCCTCGATAGTAGAGCCAGGTGTGCGCCAAGCCCAGATGTGGGTACCCCCTCCGGCACTCTCGGCAAAATAGACGATACGAAATTCCTCAATGAGTTTTTCGTCCTGCACTTTCTGCCAAAGCTGCTCCGTCAAGCCCTTCTCGTCGATGTCGAGGAAATAGAGGCCTGAGGGCACCGCATCTTCAGCCTTGCGCGTACCATTAGTAAAACACTGTGCAAGAGGCAGCCATACGGGCAGTTCCTTCTTGCGATCCAAATTTTTGTTCTGCTTCACGTCTGTGAGGATCTCCTCTACGTGATTCTCCGCCAGCAGTTGACGGTAAGCAGCCATGCTCGCCTGGCGAGGCTTGCCGCTAAATGATGATGCGATTTGTATCATAGCGGCGGCAAAGTTCGCAAGGGAGGTTGCCCTATTGTCCTGGTATTTTCCTGACTAATGGTGCAACTACTTATGCTGATAGGCTAAGTTGTTGTATTTCCGTAAGATAGATTCGAGGATTTCCTGCAAATTATTTTTCTCTCCCCCCATTCCTTCCTGAATGTTCTTCCTGAAAGTGTCCGCATAGCGCTTTTCTGTCAGCAATTTGGCCAGATCCATGTCGGAATGGGCGCCGAAGATTGCACTTTTTTTCATTTCTCCCACCAGATGGCAGAAAAAGCGTGCAGTAAACAGATTGTTATGGGGACTCTTACGCGTCACTTTCAGGTGGGCGAAGATCGTTTTTTCCTGTATCAGTTCCTGCCACATGGCTTCATAATGAGGGAACCACGCCTCAGTCACCAGTTTGTCGAGTTTCATAGCGGCCTTCATGACGGCCTCGCCCACCTGCTGCAACTCGTTGTGTACCAATTGCTCGTCGCCGAACTTGGTGGCAGGATCCAGTTCTCGGGCTATCTCCGACAGCGTGGCCAGATGGAAGATGAAGTGGCGCAGGGCGTCATCGCTGAGGCCGGCCTCCAGGAATTCTGCGTCGAAGGCCTTGCTGTCGGTAGTCCACTTGGCAAACAAGCCGCCTGGCACCCTTGCCAGTTCGGTGCGCTCCTTGATGCGTTCCATCGCCATGATGTCCTTCCACGAACAGTCGTCGCACACCACCCGGAGCGTATCACGGCGGTCTTTCCAGTAGTCCCACCACCCGTTGCTCTCGCGTACGTGCATCAGTACCTTATTAAATATCCGGGCCATCGCCTTGCTGTCGGTCCGGCTCTGCTGCATCATACTCACCATCAGTCCTGGCAGCAGCATGAGCATCATCAGCCACATCAGCATCATCTGCAGACTCTCGCCCATCTTCGTGGCGAGCCCTTCCATCGTCTGGCGCATCGCCTTCAGCTGGTTGGTGATCTCTTCGTCGTCAGTGTCGTCGCCCTCGGCCTTGATGTTCTGGATGACGGAGGCCACCATCATCAGGTCGTTGGGTTGCAGATGCTGGGCGCACACCGAGAGTATATGCTCCAGGGGCGATGCCTTCTCATGGATGGCCTTCCGCTTCTCTGCCGGCACGGCGAAGCGCTTGGTCAGCGACTTGGCGATGACATCGAAAAACGAGCTCTCCTGTTTGGCGGCTTCCTCACCCAACAGCCGTTCCATCAGCGTCATCACCGATTGGCGGATGCTGGGGCCCGATACGGTCTTGGCGATGCGGTCGAGGTACTCAGAAAACAAGTAGGCCGTAGGTATCTGGTTCAGTTCCATCAGGGCCATGACGGCACGCTGCATGCGCATCAGGGCGGCATAGATCTCCGCCTCGACGCAGGTATCCATATCGGCAGCCAACTCCTCTGTCAGTCCTTCCAGCCGCACTGTGGCTACCTCCCAATGACGGCACAACAGGGCAGTCAGCTGCTCTGCGCGCTCATCGTCCACGATTCTCTTGATTTCTTCTGCATTCATATCCTTATTTCGTTCGGCATTCCGGTCACATGGTCACAGTGTGACCATGTGACCAGTCAGCCTTCTTGACGATTCTTAATTGTTTGTAATTGATTGATTATTAGCATATTATCATTGTATTGCATTCTTCTTTTCCCCTCTGCGGTCACATGGTCACAGCTGTGACCGTGACCGTTTGCCGTTGATTTTTGTACTTCCCTGAAGAAGTATTAGGCCTCGCAAGGGGGCGGGTTAATCCTCGCAGGGGAGAGGGTTAAGCGTAGCAGGGAGAAAAGCAGTACTAAATGATCGTTTGCCTATACCCGAACGGTTGTGCGCCTATACGCAAACGACTGTGCGGCTATACCCGATTTGAAACGCTTTTCAGACTTCTGTATAGATATACTCCTTGCCCCTTGGCGTCATCAGCAGTTTGGGATTGTCGCCCTTGGTCCACTCGTTCAGCTGCTTACGTGAGGAAAAGAGCGTCAGTCCTGAAGCACGCGAGAACATGCCGGCGGTGATAAAGCCACATCGCTGCAGGACGCCCCTCATCACCTGCTCCAGCTTCTCCTTGTCGGCCAGGATCTGCTTCGTGTCAGGGTTCTTGTAGCGTCGGAACCCGTCGAGCCACTTGTCGATGGCCTTCTCCCAGAGCTTGCCAGGGTTATACTCCACGCCCTCGAGCCTCACGTCGCGGTCTTTCACCTGATCGGGATCAGTCATCTGCTTGGCCAGCGACAACTTGGGTGCAAACGATCCGATGGGCGTCTCCACGCGGTAGCCCTCAGCCAGGAATCGGCCGGCAGCCCGTATAAACGCATCGAAGGCCCGGCTCATCTCACCATAGCGCAGGGCATTGATCTTCTCGCAGTAGTCCTCCAACTCCTTCATCGTGATTTTCTGTCCGCTCCTCGGACGCACATATACCAGATTCTTCCCGTCCTCGCCCTTCACTGGCGTCGGGTGAACCTCGTACCACATTCCATAATTCTTTCTTGGCATTTTTCAATATCGTTTAATTCTCAGTCTGCAAAATTACTCAAAATATTCCATATATACAAAAATACGTTAAGCTAATTTGCATAATTGAATTTATATTTTTATCTTTGCAAAGTCAACAAGTGATGGAAATAAAAAAGTTCCTCTGATATTTGAATTTTTCTCGGAAAGTTACTATATTGTTATTGCAAACCTAATAAAACGAAGATAAAATATGAGCGAAAGTCATGGAACATGCCTCAGTCTGAAACGTCATGAGGATTTTGTAAAGGTAGCAGCGTACGTCAAGCAGCAGGTGCGCGAAAAGAGTATAGAACTGGTAGGTGAAGACCTTTCAGAAGACGATGATTACGTTGGACTTCAGATTGATGAAGTCAAATATGAAATCGTCTGGCATGACTATGATTACAACGGAAAGCATCTTGATTTCAATCTTATTGCAGATAGTGTCATCAAGGAATTCCCCGGGGTAGAGATGGAACGTCAAGGCTGGTGGGGGCCACAAGACATGTGGAACAATGTCATCGTAGATGGCAAATGGCAGCAATATATTCTTTTGAAATTTGTCGCATATACTGACGGAAAGGGCGAGGAGGTTCAATTGGAGTACAAGCAACTGAAAGATGGAAGGACCGAGGAAGAAAAGTATGAAGAACGCGACAGGATGTGTAAGGAAATGGCAGAGCGCCTCAGCCGGTTACATCCTGACGTGGAGATTGCGGTATATGCTTATGATGGGTATGAGGATCCCACGAGTGTCGAGGAGTTCTATAGGGCAAAAGACGGACGCGCCACTAAAGAAATGGTGGATCGCGGATGGGTGGCAATAATGAATGGCGGTTACTTGGAAGATATGGAGTGGGTAGATAGTATCGGTCATTTGCTTCTTCACCCGATGGAAAATGCTGTAGAGGTCATCAAACGGGCACGTGAGGACGAAGACTATTGTCCTCAGATTGCTACCAAAATGGTTATGAACGGTGACACTGCCAGATATTTCAGCCTGATAGAACCCGCCGACAAGGAATGGCTGATGAGGCTGGTTGAGGAGCCGACACGTGCAGACATCGGCGCCATCTACTGTCTGCTTCATGGAATGCACCACAAGTATAAATATTGGACCGATAAGTTTGTGGACGAAGATACCAACGAGGACGTGGAGCTCCTACGTTATGAAGTTGTCGAAGGATCCACTTTCGAGAAGAACGAAAGTGAGGAAGAGCGTCTGATTCAAATGGTCATGGATCAAACATATCGCATTTCCGTCGAAGAGCTTACGAAACTTTGCTATGAAATAGACGATAACCAGGGACTGCTGCAGGATTTGTGTAACAAGGGTGAACAGTGGGCTGCATGGGAATTGTATCACAAAAACCGTTATGGTGATGAGAAACATGGAATCTTCATTAATCGCAAGAAGGCTCGTGATTATTATGACCGTGCTTTGAAACTAGGCTATGAACTGGACGAAGACGGAAGTGATGCTTGGAATGACATCGATGACCCAGGCGAAGAGTATCCCAGTACATATAAGTACGAACTGACGGGCAATGCCGAGACACTCAATGGCGTGGAGACACTCATCAACGACCTATGCCAACGTTTCGGAACCCCTGATAATGAACTTGGGCTCTACGTTCCGCAGCGCCAATTGATGCAGGTGCTCGTGGGCTCTGACACAGAGTATTATCGAGGCAATGTTATCAGCATGAATCGAGAATCGCCCGATCGCCTCATGATCACGACTGAGGCAGACAATGGCGAACCTCTGCTCTACGCCCTCCGCTATAGTTTCGAGAACCTGAATGTGGAAATAATGAAATAAAAGAAAACAGAACCAGCCCGCCGAACTTTGATAGCTCGGCGGGCTGTTAGTATATTATCGAAGATTCTTACTTGCCCTGCGGGCGAGCCTGCTCACGCTCAGTAGAGCAGATGCAAGCATCGCTTTACTTTCACTTACTCGTAGCCTTCTTATCTGCGGGAAGTTCCACGATGAGGCTGTGCAGACTCTCAGGCAGACGCTTCTTGTAATAGTCGGCCTTCTTAGCAGGAACGTTGATGGTCTTCAGAGCTTTGCAACCTTTGAATGCTTCCTTGCCAATCTTCTTAATACCAGCAGGGAACTCTATAGTTTTCAAAGCAACACAGTCACGGAATGCGTTATCATCAATCTGGGCAACAGGTCCTTTAATGACTACAGACTTCAGATTGTTACAAGCTTCAAAGGCAAATCTTCGAATCTCAGTCACACCAGACGGGATTGTTATCTTTTCTATTCCAGAATGGTCAAAATTGCAGATGCTTGTCAACGATGCTGGCAAGGTAATCATTTTAAGGCTCGTGCACTCACTGAAACTGCATTTCTTTAAATCTGTAATAGAATTGGGCAGTTCGACAGTATGTAAGTTAGCGCAACTGGAGAATGGCGACATTCCTATTTCTGTTATGGAATCAGGAATGCTAATTGAAAGCAAATCATTACAATTACAAAATGCATAATCAACTATCTTGGTTGTTCCTTCGGGAATGATTCCGACGCCATCTTTCACTTCATATTTGGGGAATTGTCCATATTGCCAGAAACCTGGGAATGTTTCTAATTCTTCAAACCACAGGAACATGTACTCATTCAACTCGACATTAACCTGGAAAATGGAAAAGTCTTCAAAGCGGTTGCGGTTTTTTAATGACTTCGCGATACACCAGGGAATCAACAGGATGAAAGTGGCATCCCATCCATGAAAACGCTCAAGGAACGATTTCCCTTCTTTCTGAGCTGATGCGTATTTCTCAACATAAGCGTTAATCTCCTCCTGAGAGAAATCCATCTGAAGCGTCTTCTCCATTTCTTCCTTATTTGGGTGATTTTCGACGTATTTATTCAGGCTCTCTATGTACAGTTTGCCCAATTCGTCTTCTTCATCATCCGCAAACGGTTCATAATTGTATGTCTGTCGATTGACATCTTCGTATTCATCACGTTCGGCAGGACTTGCTGACCTTTGATCCTTTTCATTATAGTCGAACATAACGTTCAAAGAAAAAGCATACTCAGTTAGTTTCATATTAATACTGACGATTGGCCTACACATCGCGAGGTTTTTAGTTATTGTTTTTGCTTTTATGGCACAAATATAGTCATTTAATTGCAAAAATTCGTTGCCCCCCCCCCTTAAATGATGTTAAACGAAAGAAAAAGCCTCTGTTTTTTGAATTTTTTCTCGAATCTGTCTATATTATGCACATCAAACATTAATAATAATGCATTATGACAATTATTGAAACAGTTATTTACATCGTGTGTCAATTACCTTGAAAGCGAATAGCTTCTCTCTTAATTGTTGTTAAAACGGCAAAAAGTTAACAATGAAAACAAAATAATTGCTTATCTTTGTTGTCAAATAGGACTAAAAACCACCCTCAAGAACCTCGCGATGTACGGGAAATCGTGGAAAATCTATGGCAGAATTGAATGAAAACGAATTAATTGATTCTTTTGTTGATTTTTACAAGAAGAAGGCTGTAGAATCAAAGTTTCAGATGGGTTTCAATTTTAATGTACTTGCCGAACAATGCGGGAACATTGTGGAGAATTCGCATACAAATATGTTGATGTGTTTGTTGGAATATAAGAATAAATATGGCTATGTATTTCTTGAAGACTTTATCTCAATGGCAGGATTTGATATTAAGATAGGAGAAGGAGATGTATGTTTCAAGAGAGAGTCTCCTACAGAGAGTGAGGCAGGAAAGAATGGGCGTATTGATGGGTTCATTTACCAAAAGAACAATTTTGCTATTATTATAGAAAACAAGATAAACCATGCTGGGAATCAGGAGAAACAGATAAAAAGGTATATAGACGATATTATAGATAAAAATATTGTACCAAATAATCGTATCTATGTTGTATTTCTTACAAGGGATGGAGTGGAGAATCCTGACAAAGATAGTATTGAAAAGATGAAGAATATGGGAATCTGTGAAAAGGATGATGATGAGCAGATTACCGGTCCTCGATATTTCCCGTGTTCGTATAGCCAACATATCTTAAATTGGCTGAAAGACAACATACATCCTATTGTTCCTCAGAAGGATGTAGTGCTTAATGCTGGAATTATTCAATATATTGATTATCTCGAAAGTCTATTAGGATGTAGTCCTAATTTATTGAGATTTAATAATGAATTTAAGAAGTGGTTCGAAAGAGAAGTCACGTTGTCTGGTAACACAAAGGCGAAAAACGATTCTTTGTATAAGTTGTATAATTCTCTTTTGAAGAAGAAGAATACAGCAGACATAAAAAAATCAGAAGCAATCAATGTCATGAAGAATATCATTGAAGCAAAGAACGATGAGTTGATGGATACATTATTGACTGTGACAAAGAATTACTTTACGAGTGGTTTGAAACCTCTGATAGAAGCGTATCATATAAATCACCATTTCACCTACTATTATATTACTATTAGAGATAAAAAATGGCCAAGAGGTATTGACTTTGGTTGGTATCCTTTGGGATTGAAAAAGCTTAGCAAGAGTAATGAAATGACTTTCAATTTTAAGGCCTATGGTAAAAAACTTTCTGATAGCGTTGAGCAGGAATTGATAAAAAAGGGGTTTGTATATTCTGATAAGTCAAAGTCATATAGAAAAACAATCGATATCGGTAATGGAACTTTTTTCGACATGAATGAAGAGCAGCAGAAAGCTTTCTTAGAAGAAGCTTATAGAACGTCTGCAGTACCTATCATTAAGGATATCATCCCAAAGATTTAATAACAGTAATATTATATGAGAAATAATAATATATCAAGTCTTTGGACAATGGTAATCCGTAGGGTTCTAGACTGGAGTAAAAAAGTATTCACCATTCTATTACTAATGGTTGCGCTGGCGGCTCAGGCGCAGCGGCAGCAGATATCGTATATCGAGGAGACGAAGAACTGGTACTACGTCTATGATGAGCAAGGCAAGCGTATCGGCGGTCTGTCGCGCAGTAGTGTGGGCGAACTGAAAGGGTGGGGCAGTGACTTCTTCGTGTCGAAGCGTTATTCTTACTATTATATCTGTGATGCCAAAGGCAAGACGCTGAAAACGATGAATGTTTCAGATGTTGGTGAGATTGTTGGTGTCTCCAATAGTACCATCACCAGCCGCAAAGGCAGTTGGATATTCACATGGAGCAAGGAGGGAAAGAAAATCAGTGCCAGAAGTGCTCAATGAAAAAAAGATTCTGTGATTATTGAATTTTTCTCCAAAAGTTACTATATTATCTTCGCAAACCAAATAAAACGTTAGAAATGAAAAGGGTATTTATTGACATGGACAATGTGCTGGTGGACTTCCAGTCGGGACTCGACCAGGTGAGTGAGGAGATAAAGAAAGAGTATGCAGACCGTCTGGATGAGATTCCTGGCTTGTTTGCTAAGATGAAGCCCATGAAGGGTGCCATCGAGGCTGTGCATGAACTGCAGAAACATTACGAACTGTTCATCTTGTCAACTGCTCCTTGGAAGAATTCGTCGGCTTGGTCGGACAAGGTGGATTGGGTGAAGAAATATCTCGATGATGTGTTTTACAAGCGGATGGTGATAACTCATCGCAAGGACCTCTGCCAGGGTGATTATCTGATAGACGACTGCGGCAAGAATGGCACCAGCGAGTTTGCCGGCGAATGGATAGAGTTTGGCTCGGAGATTTATCCTAACTGGGAGAGTGTACTCAACTATCTGCTGCCAGAAGAGAAGAAACCGAGTTTAGACGATTTGCTTGTTGAAATAGGTCGAACACCATTACTGGCTCATGAGGAAGAATTGGAACTGATCAAGGCTGTACAGAAAAAAGGAACGGATTGTGACGAGATGAAGCAATTGGAAAAGGCCAATATGCGATTCGTGGTGAGCGTGGCCAATCAGTATCAGAAGCGTGGATTGACACTCGACGAACTGATTGAGGCTGGATTAGAAGGGTTGAGGAAGGGGGCAATGAAATATAACTTCAATGCCGACTTCAAGTTCATCGCCTATGCCGTCTGGTGGATCCGGCAATCTATCATTCAGGCGCTTGGGGAAAAAGATTAAAAAAGAGAGAACTTAAATGGAAGTATTAGCAATCATAGGAATCATTGTATTAATTCTCATCATCTTTACAGGTGGAGGATTATTGGGATGGGTGTTCCATGGAATCGGAGCCATTTTTGAATTCCTGCTTACAGGTTGGGGATCCTGTCTCCGGGTCATTTTTTGGATTGTATTGGTTATCATATTATTACTGGCATTAGCATGAGTTTTAACGAATATTGGAAAGAAAAGGCTGCTAAGCGCAGGAAGACGTGGGTGAGCAAGGCCAAACGGTTTGCTGATCAACATACGCAATTGGAGAGTATCCGCAAGGAGGTGTATCTTCCACTGGATTTTGGTGTGGGCTTTAACTTTGAGGATTACAAGCCTAGACATTTTATCAAGCTAAATCCTATTGCTTGTTGGCAGGATATGAATTTCTGCTTTTCTGAGGATGGATTGCGGACTGCGCTCGAAGGCGAGGGGGCTGATATGAGTAGTTTTAGGATGGAAGTAGGTTGCCAAACTATCAAAGGCTTAGAGGCACCACAGCCAGAGAACAAATGGGATGTCCCTTTTTATACGCCGAACAAGGTTTTTGACTACGAAAAAATATACCTTGACTGGCTGAAAAGGATGTATGAGATTTGCACCGATGTGGAGACGGTACACTTGAGTTATGGACAAATCACGATGACCATCAAACGCTACAGCACAGAGGGAATGCCTTTCGGCTATTATGAATTGAATCCCTGTGAGCAACTGACAAAATCGGCTATGCTCTTGCAGGAGACTGACTTCTATTCGCTGAACGTAGCGACTCTGTTAATGGAAGCTGCTGCGGAATGGGAATTGCGACAAGAAGAATTCAACTACTATGCCAAGAAACTGAAAATCCGTACGATGGAGGCTGCTATTTCTGACAGTATTAAGTTCGAGCTATGGGATGACAAAAAGTTGCAGAAGAAGATCCATGAATACATTGGGAAGGATTATCAATTAGACAAGATCTTGGAACAGGTACTCCGTCCCTGGAAGTTGGCTATCAAGAAATATTTTGATGCTGCAACAGAGCGGACACTGAAAGAACAAGCGCAAACTTTTGAGCATTTTGACTATTATCATAGTTTAAGAGATACATTTTTGGAAAAAGAACTTGTTCCTTATCTGAATAGTGTAGGACTGCAAGACTTGGAGACAGAAGTGAATGAAAAGAAGATGAAGATAATCATCAAGTCTGAGGGCTTCCAGTGCTCCATATTTAATGATTGTTTCCGCATTTTCTTATATCCAAACTGTCATTATGAGAGATGTCAGATTGAATTGTTACCTCAGACGCCACTAAGCGCCATTGGTGAGTATCTGAAAATGATGCCAATGCTCAGCCAAAGGATGGAAGAGACAATAGTGAAAGCTCTTCATATTTACGACCAGCAGATGCTGCATGATGATGAGTATCGTACTACCGTCGAGTACTTGGATGAATTGGCTAAACCGTATGCAGGAAAACCCGTGGGCAAGATGATGAAGTTCTTTAGATGGCGGGCTGATGATTTGTTAAGAAGACCATATCTTCATTGGGTTTTTCCTATTTCAACAATCAAGATTCTTAGTGATAGGTCTTTTAGTTATCAATTTGAAGGGACCATCATAGAGAGATGGCTTGACGCAGAATGTCACACCGTATACGCCAGCGCCCCTGACATAGAAGATGTTGAAGCGCGGAAAGGTGCTCTTTCTCCTGTAGCCTATCCTAGAGAAGATCTTTGGTCTATGACAATAGGTAATTTCGTGCAATGGTTTACATATCAGGGATCTCTTTCTATCGATTTCGTAGAACAAAAACTATAAAACATAGAATCATGAGCTTCAACGATTATTGGAAAGAAAAGGTTGCCAAGCGCCGGAAGTCGTGGGCGAGCAAATCCAAACGATTTGCTGATCAGCACACGCAGCTGGAGGCAATTCGAAGCGGGATTGTCTATGGCCATATGAAAAGAGAAGAGGTGCGCAGACTTCGGGATGAGCATCGGACTGTTCAGAATCCTATAGCTCGATGGGATTCTAATATGCACTTCTCCTTTTCAGAACAGGGACTTCGTGAGGCCATGCAAGCAGAGGGTGCCGATGTCAGTTCTTTAACGATGACGATAAGCAAGAAGAACATCGTTGGTCGGCAACCACATGAAATAGTATACGGAGACATGCTTGACGTTGCTAGCAATCGTTGTGATTTATATGAAAAGTATACCGATCTCGAAACCTGCACCATCAATTACAGAGAAGTAACGATGGTTATCTACCGCTATACTTATCTGCAGCAGCCATTTGCCCTGTATGAGCTCGTGCCTTGCAAGCAACTCTCTATCTCTGATTTGAGATTGGAGGAGACAAGTTTCAGCACCTTGAACATTGCAACTTTTCTGATGGAAATGGCTGCGGAGTACGAGTTGCGACAAGAGGAACTGAACTACCACGCGAAGAAGCTGAGACTTCGCACGATGGATGCCGCAACGACAGACAGTATCGAGTTCGAACTGTGGGATGACAAGAAGTTGCAGAAGAAGATCCAAGAATACATTGAGAAGGATTATCAATTAGATAAGATCTTGGAACAGGTGCTCCGTCCCTGGAAGATGGCTATCAAGAAATATATCGATGCTGCCACAGAGCGGACACTGAAAGAGCAAGTGCAGACTTTTGAGCATTTTAACCATTGGAATAAAGATATATTTTGGGAAAAAGAACTTGTTCCTTATCTGAATAGTTTAGGACTGCAAGATATGGAGATTAATGCGTCTGAGGACAAAATGAATATAGCCATCAAGACCGAGGGCTTCCAGTGTTCCATCATCAGTGCTTATTATGGCATATATTTGTACCCAAATAGTCATTACGAGAGATGTCAGATTGAGATATTACCGAAGACACCACTTAGTGCCATTGGTGAGTATCTGAAAATGATGCCAAGGCTCAGTCAAAAGATGGAAGAGACACTCATTACAACCATGCATATCCATGATCAACAAATGATGCAGAAACCAGAGTATCGGCATTTTGTTGAAATCATGGAGCCTCTTGCCGTTCAAAACGCAGGTAAACCTGTAGGTAAATTACTGAAATATATGCGTTGGGAGGCTGGAAGACTATATACGGCAAACAATCCTTTCTTCGCAATTAAAATTACCAGCGACACAGGATTTTGCTATGTCGTAAGGGATGAAGTGCGAGAACGATATGTCGATGCTGAATGTCACAATGTATTCGTTTTCGACCCTGTAACAACAGACGTTGATGCTTGGATTGCCGCCAACCGACACGGGAAAGGCACTCCAAGATATAAGTTAACGGTTGGAGATTATGTGCGCTCATTCATGTCCGGGAACTACAATAATCTTTTCATATCTTTCGATTTCGTTGATCAAAAACTATAAAACAATATGGCAATAGCAATTAACAGTAAAGAACTGCTGACACTTTTGGAGGTGACTCCTTCGTGGCAGAACATCATGTTGACGGGCCGACATGGTATCGGTAAGTCGCAGATTCTGACCAAGTATTTTGAATCTGTCGGGATGACGGTGAAGACGTTGTTCCTCGGACAGATGAGTGACCCTGGCGACCTGTTAGGTCTGCCCAACAAGGACGAGGCGACAGGTAAGACCACCTTTATGCCACCCTATTGGTTCCCTACGGATGGCAAGCCCATCGTACTGTTCCTCGACGAGTTGAACCGAGCCCGTCCTGAAATCCTGCAGACGGTGATGGACCTCGTGCTGAACCGTAAACTGGCAGGGCGGCCTTTGCCTGAAGGCAGTCGTATTATCTCGGCTTGTAACGATGGTGATGAGTATCAGTTGACGGATCTCGACCCTGCATTGGTCTCACGCTTCAATATATATACCTTCCGTCCTTCGGCAGAGGAGTGGTTGCTATGGGCAGAACGCGAGGGACTGGATGAGCGTGTCATCAGTTTTATCAGCGCCAATCCAGAGTTGCTCGACCGTAGTGCCGACACCAAGGAAGAGCAGGGACTGGAGAAAGATCCTGACCGTCGTGCCTGGGAGAAGGTGGCGCGACTGTTGGAAAATGTGCCAAATCCGTTACCTGTGCATCAGAAGGTAGTGGCAGGTATCATCGGCATACAGGCTGCTGCGCAGTTGTTCCTCTCATTTCGTAAGGAGGATCTTACTCCCATCGACCTGTTGACGGACTTCAAGAAGGCCAAGAAACGACTCGACAAGTACGAACTGCATCAGTTCTCGCTGCTCAACGATGCACTGGCCCGTTTCTTCGAGACTGACAAGGCGAATACTTTGGAACGCAAAACAGTACGCGAGAATCTGAAAGCCTATCACGACTATCTGCTCAAGAAGAATCGTGAGGCTTACGCCCACTTCGTATCGCTCGTCGATGGCACTGGTTACAAGCAGATGCTGCTCCTGATTAACAAGGAGATGCCAGAGACCTATAAGCAAATCGTGGAATTCATCCAGACACTATGACGGCCCGAGAGCGCATACAACAGGAAGCTGAACAGTGGTTCTTGACAGAGCCAGTGCTTTTTGCCGTGTATTGTAGTCATCGACTCGCGATGAATGCCAATATGCTGTGTCCGCTGCGAACGGGAAAAGGACATGTTGAGTACAATCCGACAGCCATCGATGCCCTGCAAGATAATCAGTTGAAGGACTTGCTGAAGGTGGAGATGATTCGCATCCTGCTGCAGCATCCCTATGCCCGTCAGCCGTTGGGTTGCCTACCCATGATACTTCAAACTGCCAGCGATATGGTTATCTCGCCTGCCTATAAGTTTTTGTGGATTGACCTTGCAAAGCCTGAGGACTTTGGGTTGCCAAAAGGTCAGTATTATGAATGGTATGCTAATCGATTGAACGATATGGCTGTTCATCATGATGGAGATGCACCCAGCGAAGGCAACTCCGACACCAATGAGCAACCAGGTGAAGACATCTCAGCACCTTCGGTTGGGCAAAGTGACCAATCGCAGGATTTGCAGTCAGCATCATTAGGGACAGATGACGAGGATTCTGGTGAAAACGATAAGGGGGGTGGTGTATCTAAAGAAACAGATTACACGTCTCTTTGGGAAGAAGACCAGTTTCAAGCCCGTCAGATTACAGACCTCGTTCAGAGTACGACGCAATGGGGGAGCTTGCCTGGCGATATGGTGGAACTCATCAAGAAGGCTGCCGAGGGCAAGATTGACTATCGCGGAGCCTTGCGGACTTTCCGCTCCAGTATTCTCTCGCAGAAACGTCGCCTGACTCGTATGCGTCCCAGTCGTCGCTTTGGTTTTGAACAGATGGGCAGTCACTATGACTTCACAACCCGTTTGCTTATCGCCATCGACACCAGCGGTTCAGTGGGTTCAGAAGAATTGGGTCGTTATTTCCGTATCATCACCACCTTCTTCAAGTACGGCATACAGGAGATAGATGTCTTGATGTTCGACCATGAAGTTCAAGGAGAACCTATTACTTTCACTGAAGCTAAGAAGAACATACAAGAATTTAAGGTTCGTGGACGAGGAGGCACCAATTTCCAAGCTCCCGTCAATTATGTGAAGGAACATCCGAACTATGATGGACTTATCATCATCACTGATGGCTGTGCTCCAATGCCAGAAGTGCCACCATTCCTGCGTACCAAACTTCTCTGGGTCATCGACAACGAACAATCTTACAAACAGCGATATGAATCCCTGCGTAAGACAGGCCGCGTCTGTCTGATGGAACTATAATAATAAGACTCTGGATATGGATAAGCTGATCGCCCATAATGAAAAAGATGCTCAAAAGCGTCGCGCTACTTGGGAAGAAAGATTTTTATTTTTCCAAGGGCATCATTATAGTATTGAAGAAATCAGAAAAAGGATAAATCCTCCTATCGAAGTAAGCGGACACTATTTTAATTCGCCTCAGAATCCATATAGACCGTTCAATCCATTGGTTTGCTTTGAAAGCGGCACATTCTCGTTCTCAGAGCAGAGACTTCGTGAAGCCTTAAGCAAACTTGGAGCAAATATGAAAGATTTGAAGATGACTGTCGGAAAGGAGAAAGGTCCTCTTTATTTAGACAGTTGTTTTCTTCCACCCCCTATTCGTTTCGAATATGGAGGCCGTGACGACATTTTCAGTCAAGAATGTGTGATTACTTATAAAGGTATTCAAATGACAATCTGTCGAATGCATATCAAAGGTGTACCATTCGGCATATATCGTGTTCTTCCTGTCAAAGAGATGCCATGCGAAAGTCATCTAACACTCAAGGAAGACGAATTCTATTTGTTAGACTTGCCAACACTCTTGCTTGACCTGAGTTTTGAATATGAGTTGCGACAGGAAGAACTGAAGTTCTATATGAAGCAAATGCGCATCAACACTATAGAGACTTTAGTCTTAGATGAAGACCACATCGCACTTGATGACATAGATCCTGCCAATATTCAGTCTTGGATGGATCGAATCAGAGACTATTTCATGCGGATGACAGAAAAGTACCAAGATCAGGTGTTTATATACAATCTTGGATTAAAGCCCAAGTCTCCTGTAAAGTTTGTGCGCTGTTATGGTGGTCCCACAAAAGATGGTTTCCGGATGGGGCATGCTCCTTTAGAAAAGTTCCTGAAATCATGCAGGGAAGAAGAGATAGAGATGGATTTGTCCGCGTCCTCTCCTGTTTATTTAAAAGCCCCAATTGGTTATATGACAACTGCTACATTTAAGGTTGGAGACGAGGAAATGGTGATTGAAGAACGAGTGTTCCCCAAAGCTCCCATAAAGGACACGATTGCCATTTTCCCCTATGCTAAAGATCGTAGTTTCCAGATTACCATTCAAGGCTACATAGGAATGCATGCCATCATTGGCTATCTGAAACAAATGCCCGAACTGAGCCAAAAGATGAAAAAACTCTCTGAATCTTTGAATTTTTGACGAGAAATGACTATATTAGTAATAAACATCTAAACAATAACATTATGGCTAACATTTGCACAACCAATTATGTGATCGAGGGCAAGAGGGAAGAACTCGATGCACTGTATCAGAAGATGAAGGAACTCCAAGGCCAAGACCTCGGACTACTAGTTAAGGCCTTGGGCAAGAATCCTGATGAGATGGAATGTCGAGGTGAATGGACAGAACTTGTTCGCGAGGATGAAACCCTTCGCATGATTTTCGAAACGGCTTGGACGCCTTGCTACGAAGTAACTCAGTTGATGAAAGAAAAATTCCCCTCACTTCGCATTTTCTACAAAGCAGAAGAACCTGGCAACGAAGTCTATCTGAAGAACGATGCAGAGGGCAAGTACTTCCCTGAGAAAGAAGCCGATGGTCATCCTTTCAAGTTGATGACAGAGGAAGATGAGAAAGAGCAAACCCGCCTCATTCGCGCCATTCAGGAAGGGAAAATTAAGTTCGACGTTGTAAAGTAACAAGATAAAGAATCAGTCGTGGAAAGTTCTTTTTAGAACCGGAGGCTGGCTGGCATCCTTCTTATCCTGTAGTAAAAAGGTCTTGGGATGCTGTTTTTTATTTGCTTGAAGACAGACCTTTTATTTATTATAGGTCAGTTGGTAATATTTACCTTTCTGGGCGAGGAGTTCCTCGTGCGTACCTTGTTCTATAATATGGCCGTGGTCGAGGACGATGATCTGGTCTGCATTGCGAACGGTACTCAGGCGGTGGGCAATGACGAAGGTGGTGCGCCCCTTCATCAGGGAGTCCATGCCTCGTTGTACTAACTGTTCCGTACGTGTATCAATGCTGGAGGTGGCCTCGTCGAGAATCAGTACTGGGGGATTGGACACAGCAGCTCTTGCGATGGCCAACAGCTGGCGCTCGCCTTGTGACAGGTTGCCACCATCACCATTGAGAATGGTCTGGTAACTGTGAGGAAGTCGGCGGATAAAGTCGTCGGCACCCACTAAGCGTGCCGCCTGCATACACTCCTCGTCGGTAGCGTTCAGTTTGCCATAGCGGATATTGTCGAGCACGCTACCCGTAAAGAGGTGTGTCTCCTGCAGCACGATGCTCATGCCCTGACGCAACGACTTCTTCGAGATGTCGGTAATGGGAATGCCGTCGTAGAGAATACGACCTCCCTGAATCTCGTAGAAACGGTTGATGAGGTTGATAATAGTGGTTTTGCCAGCACCAGTTCCTCCCACAAAGGCAATCTTCTGCCCTGGGTTGGTATTGATGTCGATGTCGAAGAGCACCTGTTTCTCCTTCGTATAGCTGAAATCGACGTCCTTGAAATCCACGTCGCCCTTGGGATCCGTCAATATGGTCTTGCCCTCATCGACCTCTGGCTCCGCATCCCCTAAGGCGAAGACGCGTTCGGCACCCACGGAGGCGTTCAGCACACTGTTGATCTGCTGGCTCACCTGCGAGATAGGCCGCGTAAAGCTCTTGTTGAGTTGCAGGAAGGCGACCACCGTTCCCAGTGACACCATGGCCACGGAGGGGTTGATGGCCAGCGTGGCGCCTACCACGGCGAGTAGCACGAAGCCGAAGTTGCTGATGCCGCCATTGACGGGCATCACGATGTTGGCGATGCGGTTGGCGCTGCAGGCCGAGGTGCGCAACTGTTCGTTGATATCCTCGAACTTGCTGATGGCCTGCTCCTCGTGACAGAAGATCTTCACCACCTTCTGACCCGTGAGCATCTCCTCGATGAA
>Ga0265301_10000961_pt1 | contig 39576 bp, 27 predicted proteins | sample AusTroGonzalo_MG_2_FD_193488 | JGI IMG/M metagenome (GOLD analysis project Ga0265301, IMG submission 193488) | Bovine rumen microbial communities from tropical cattle in Woodstock, Queensland, Australia - Gonzalo_04 | ecosystem: Host-associated > Mammals > Digestive system > Stomach > Rumen ...
TTCTACCAAGCTACTTCTTTCAACTTTCAACTCTCAACTTTCAACTAAAAAATTACTTTCTGTCCGTCATGTACGTTGTTGGCGCCGACGGTAACGATCCTGTCACCTACGTTCAGACCCGAAGTGACAATCGCATCCTTGCCGTTTCCGGTATCTTCGACCGTTATGGCTACCGAACTTGCCGTGCTATCCGGCTGTACGACATAAACGAGCCGTTTGTCCTGCAGACGGACTATCGCGGTCTGCGGAATGACCATCACATCTTTCTCAGCCATCGGCAGCACCACCGTTCCCTGGATTCCCGAGAACAGATGTCCCTCCGGGTTGGGGAAAGTAGCCTTGCATGCCAGCGTACCGGTTGAAGCGTCCACCACACCGGTAAGACTCGTCACACGGCCTTTATGCGGGTACTCCGTGCCGTTCTTCATCACGAATGTTACATCAGGCAGCGCGGAGAGGTTCTTCTCAATGTCCCCCTTCGCAAGACCCAGCGATACCTGCATCTCTATCAGCGACTCATTGATGGAGAACTCCGCCTGCATCTTCTCGTTACCGCTCAGCATGGTCAGCTGCGAGGCAGGAGACACCTGATCGCCTACACGGTAATAAATACCGCCGATGACACCCGTCACAGGCGCGGTAATCGTACAGAAGCCGAGGTTCACACGAGCACGGTTGACCGTCGCCTGAGCCTGGCTCACCGCCGCTTGCGCCTGCTTGTAGTTATTCTCTGAATTATCCAGCATATAGCGGCTCACGATGTTCTTCGCGAACAGGTTCTTGTTCGATTCCCATTCCATCTTGGCGCTGCTTTCCTTCGCCTCGGCTGCCATCAGATTCGCCTCGGCTGCCTCTAATTCCAATTGGGCGTTACGGGAGTCTATGATGAAAAGCGTTGTGCCTTTCTGAACCTGCTGACCCTCGCTCACACATATCTCCATCAACTGGCCGCTGATCTGCGGCATGATGGTCACGTCGTGCTCACCGCGCATCTTCGCGCTGAACTTGATAGGCAGCACGATGTCCGATTTCTCAACTGTGACGGTCTCGAAAGAAGACGGAGTGGTCTTAGGCATGTCTATGCCGCAAGAAAGCATCATAACTGCCGTGCCGAACACGGTCATAAACCGAATCGCAGCTTCCCGATGCAAAGGAAATGATTTTTTCTCCATAAGATATGTTAGTTTATAGTTATTATTATCTTATTTATTACAAACAATTTTGCGACGCAAAATTACTAAAAAATAATGATATACGCAAAAAAAAACGCCCCAAAAGGCGTTTTTTCCTTATTTTCCTTGTTTTCGCAAGCTACGTAAATCACATGAACTACGTAAGCTACGCGTCAACCGTTATCGCGGGTCGGCCACTTTTCTACCGGATGCGTTATACCATTCATCGTTGAGGATGATGTACATCTGGTCGCGATAGATAACCTTCCGTGCACCGTCTGCATCCTCGTTCAGTTGATCGAGTGACTGGTGCCAATCAATGGTCGTCGTGAGCACAAGCACGGTGTTACACTGCTCGCCCTGAACCTGTATGGTGTCGTTATAAACACCCTTCGGCGTTCCTTCCGCAAAGAAGACAGGTGCCTGGCCTACTGCATACGGGTACTGGTCGTTGACATAAGTGAACGGCAGTTGGTCCGTATAAACAGTCTGCGATGCATAGACTGTGTCTTCGATATTGAAATAGGAGATAACGAGTGTCTCGACACTGTCGCAACCGAGCGACGATACGAGCGTATCGCGGAAGATACCGGCACGGTTGTACGGTTTGCCGTTCCACATGAAGGTCTCACCCTGGCAGATGGACACTTCCGCATCTTCTCCGTAGAGCGTCGGGATGACATAGAGGTTGAGAGTGATGATACTGTCACAACCATGCGACGACTCCATCTTACGACGATAGATACCCGTCTGGTCTTTGCCGTGGAAGTTCACATCGGAATACGTGTCGCCGTCACAGATGGTATCTGTATAGATGACTTCTTCCACCGGATAAACCTCTACCTCCAACGAATATACGAGGTCGCGTGCTCCGGCTTTTGCATCCTCATCGGAAGCGTAGTTGCTCTGCGGATAGATATGGATGCCCGGTTTGGTATCATCACCCGAGAGGAAGATGTCGCCAATCGTGATATCCTCGTACTGGCAACCGGAAGCATGCTCGATCACCTTGTCGAAGTAAGCCAGACGGACGTTATCCACATGGATGGCGATACCCGTCGTGCAGCTTGTCTTCGCCTCACGATAAAGACCGATACGAACATTCTTGCCTGCGTACTGTGCAAGGCTGAAACGTACGTTCATTCCGTCTGACGGGATGTCGCGGAGCTGCTGTCCGCCCGGGTTGGTGTTCTGCCATTTCATGAGGATGTTCTCACTCTTCCAGGTAGCACCGCCGTCATCAGATACAATAATCATGAAGTAGTAATCATCCTTCATATCGCTCTCTGAAGCCGGATTAGCCGTAGCGGCGTTGCTCGTGTTGCAAGCGGTCATAGCCAGATCCATCGAGAAGTGAACACTGTCATTCTCCGGCAGGTAGAACTCCGGCGTAATCATCCAGTTGTAGTCTGCGTAGTAACCTACTGCCGTATAGTGCGGACCTTGCAAACCGAAGTTGTTGGCGGCACGCTTGAAGCCGTACGTGTTATCGGAAGTGGAAGTAGCCGCATTCTGATCGACGATGTTATCAGCATGGCTGTTGCTGAACGTCCATTCCGAAGAGCTGACCGCTACCGTGAACTCCTCCAGGAAGTACGGACTGCGGAGAGTCTTGAAGGATGCCTTCGGCGAGAAACCGCTTTGCTCCATCACATCCGAACAGATAGCCTGTACACGCCAGTAATAGGTAGTCAGAGCATTGAGTCCGGTCACGGTATACGGATTACCGATAATCGTATCATTGAAGACGAACGCGGTGTCTTCTGCAAAGTACTGGTCGGTCGATACCTGGAGCACGAAGACGGAGTCTCCGCCCTCCCAACTCAGCGTTGCATCCACCGCACCGATACGGTCGTTATTGAGGTTCTTCGGATCCTTACACATCTGACGGCGTGAGAAGGATATGTCGTCGAGCCAGATATAATCGCTGCTTACGCGTGTGGACGAACCTTTCGCGTAGAACGAGGTCATAAAGGCAATGTACGGTCCGGTAGCGCCGACTAACTCAACCTTCATCTGCTGATAGAGGTTGTCATTTACCTCGCTGGCTACATCTGCCACGGTGAGTGCACCGTCATAGGTGACGGTATCAAGCGGCATGAAGGTGGAAGCATCCGTCGGATCGGTCATCGTACCTACGATGATTGACTTGGAATAACTGCTACCCGTGTAGGTGGAAGCGATCTTACCCGTCGAAGCGCGTACATATCCCGGACGCATCCAGAACTCCACTTGGAGCGTGTCATACGCAGCCACATCCATTGCCGGCATGGCTATATACGGCTGATAACTGCCATACGATGCACGCATCATGACTGCGAAGGAGTCGGTACGGCTATAGAGGTAGATATCCGAGTTCGGCTGGTTGTACGGATCATAGGAAGCATGGTCCCAACTGTTGGAATACGCGTCACTATAGGTCCAGCAGAGTGCCTGGTTGTAGGCCACTTGACCAGGGATAGCGCCCCATCCGTCTGCAATCTCAAAGCCGCAGGTATAATCCGGCGTAATCGTAACGCACTCGGTAGCGAACTTCTGCCGAACAGAGAACGGAGTGTTATTCGTTCCGTCTGTCTGATATACATACCACTGATAGGAGTTACCCGGGTTGAGGTTCATCGCCGTATAGGACGTACCGCTGAGGGTGTCGCGAAGCACTTCTTCGGTACCGGTCGAGTTCAGCACTACCACTACCGACTGCAACTCCGGATGACGAACGCTCCACGACATGGTTGCCGAAACAGCCGTGATATCCGAAGTCTGCATATTCGAAGGTGCGAACAGCGTACTGCCTATCGGTTTGACACTCAGATCATCGAGGAAGAACAGACCGTATGCCGGTTGGAACAGTACGATATACTGACCTTGCGCACCGGTCAACGGCAGCTGCATCAACTCCCAGTAACGCATACCGGCAGGATCGTCGTTGACGTTGTCGTTGTTGCTGAGGTTCGTATGCTTGTACGTCAGCGTGTCGATTACCTGCAGCGTGCTGAAGTCATTCGGGTCGGTCAGAGTACCCACTACCATCGACTGGCTGTACTCGGCACCCAGATACGATGCGTTGACAATCTTGCCGCGGCTCGACTCCGTCGTGTAGGTTTCGTCGTAGTTGACGAAGCAACGTCCGTAGAACTCAATCATCATCGTATCCAGACCACAGTGCAACTGCGGCAGAACGAGATAGGAGTTGAAGTTGGTTGCAGAGGTGTGTACACGCAGCGAGTGGCTGTCCGTACGACCTACTTCGAAATGGCGGTCAGCACTGTAAGCCATGAGCGTCGAATAGTAGTCAAAGCCCTTGCGCTGTACAAGCCACTGGTATCCGTTGACCGGATTGTCATAGGTGATACCCACATGGAAGCAACCCGGCTTCATGTATGCCGTGTCGGCAGCCGTACCGGCCAGGACATCATTGGATTCCCACTCATACGGATCATCGAAATCCCAAGAGAAGACACCCTGAGCGTCCGGTTCAACAATCTGACAGGTCGTCTCGAAGGTCATCGATGTAGAAACAACATAACCTTCCGCTTTGTTGAGAGCCTCAGCTGCCTCCAGCACCGCCTTGTACTGCGTTCTGGGCGTGAGGTTGTCGATAAACTGCGAGGTGGCGGTCAGGTTGTTATATTGAGCCAAGGTGTCACCGGCCTGATTCAAGAGGTACAGGTTCCACGGGCCGCCAATATTATCCCACTCAACCGTTGCGGAAGTACCGCTCACCGTCACCGTCTTCAGAGACACGAGGCTGAATCCCTTCGCTTCACCCATCACTACCTCATCCAGATACATCACGGAGTTGATAGAAGGCTGTTGCGGAGCATGCAGCACAATCTGACGGGATGCAACGGTAGCCTCGTCCAGATCCAGCGTGAAGTTATGGAACAGGTAGTTGTTTGCGGAATCCGCTACGCTGGCATTCTTCCATGCTTCCATCCGGACAGTTGCCAAATGGCGATAGGTCTCAAAGCCCTTGTTACGCGCCACGGTACCGATCTCAATCACACCGTCGCTGGAACCTGATATCTGCTGCGTCGTAGCAGACAGATAACCCGGACGGATCTTGAACTCGAACGAACGGGTCTGCTGATCGTCAACGGCCGGGAAAATCACATATCCGCCGAAGTAACTGCCCGATGCATTGATAATCAATGCGCCGCTACCCGTATGCGAATATATATAAGATGTACCGTTCTCCATACTGTACGGATAGTTGCTGTACGAAGTCGAAACAGCACCCAGCGAGTCACGACCCGCTACGAGAGCAGGATGGAGATAATAGTTGTCGGAATTGGAGTAGATACTACGCTCCCAGAGTTCGGTCTTCTCAAAGCCGAAATGATAACCGTCTTTGAAATAGAACTGGGTATGTACGCGTAGCGGCTCTCTGCTCCATGCACTGTTGCCATACACGCCACCGCATGCAGTACGCGCATAAATATTATAGGTAGTCGCAGACTGCAGACCGGTCAGTGTGATGAAGGTCGTATCCACCCGCATACGGGTAGATGTGGTATCCAGATAACGATCGAGGTTACGGATCTTCGCTAGGAGCGAATCGGAGATAACCACGACATCCCACTGGTCATTCTCTTCCTTGGACGGAATAATCTGCAGATCTATTTCGGAAGCCGCAACACCGGCCGCTTTCAGTTTCGGCGCATGACACGGTGACTCAAGCGACAGACCGATGTTCGTGATATAGACATCACTGGAAGTCGTTCCGAAACCGGAGGTAAACGCCAGACGGTTATGGACAAGATTGTACTCACCCAGGATACGCTCGTATTGTGCGAAATCCTCCGAACCTGTCAACGCGATGGAATCGAACGCCACAAAAGTAGTCGGGTCTTCCGGATCCTCCATCGTACCGAGGTACACATGCTGCGGAGTTGTCTGGGACGTACTGTACGTACGCAGGAAGAACGTCACTTTCAAATCCTCCAGATTACCTTGCACTACCGGTACTACGATATATCCGTTGTTACCCGAACTGGTGGTATAGAGGTCGATGGCATGATAGGTCTTGGTGCCTACTGTGACGGATTTCACCTTGGTCCATGACGAACCGCGGGTAATCCAGCAGCCCGGATCCACCTCATCCACCTCATAACTCATGAAGTCGTCATAGAACGGCAGAGGCACACCGGTGGAAATCGGACAGAGGGTACGAACGTTCGCGTACAGCATCGAGATAGAGGTGCTGTCACCTTCACCGCAGATACCCTGTGCATATACATAGTAGTTGGTAGCCGGATTCAGATTGTCTATCAATATACGATCCGAATGGTCTACAATCGAGTCAATCAGATACGGGTAGTCCGGTTTGTCCGCGTCTTCCAGCAGCGCATCGGATACCAACAGACGATAGCTGTTCTGATAGCCTTTCCAACTAACCAGAGCGGCATTCTCACCGATGCTGTCCACCTTGAATGAAGAGATAGCACGGCAGGAAGGAATACGCTCTACCGAAATCTCGGAGATGTACGCATAGTTCGTCATACCGAAATCGGAGAGGAACATGATGTTCTTACCCATGTTACCCAGGAAGTCGCCTTCGTAGTTCTCAAATCCGACGCTGAACGGTTCATAACCGGTGTGACTGAGATTGATGGTATCAACCGCCACAAAGGTGTTCAGGTCACTCGGGTCGCTGACAATACCTACAATCACTTGTGCGTTGTATGAAGTGGAACTGCTACCACGTGCCCAGAAGTTGACCTGATACTTGCTGATGGTATCCACATACAACTCCGGCATGATGGCGTATGAGCCTACATAATTCGACGTGGTGCTGTAAACATAGTCGTACATATAGAGGTAGTTATGTCCGTTATGCTGGTAGGACGAAGTGGTACCTACAGACGGGTAATAACTCGACGTAGCGCTTATACCCTGTGTCTTGCTACCGACAGTCCAGCACGGCAGATAACGACTCGCACCCGTACCGGTCACATAACCCTCTGCTGTAGAGAAGGTGATGGTACCCATTGCGTCCGGTTTCAAAGGCAGACACGGGGTGACGAATGAAAGCGAACTCCACTGTGAAACGGTTGAGTCGCAGTACGAAGCGGTATATACATAGTACTTCGTCTGCTCCGACAGACCGTTCACACGCTGTGAACGTACATCCACCGTATCCAGAGATACCTTCACTGACGCCGGAATCTTATAGGTCGGAGACAGCAGCGAATCGGTATTCAGTTCTTGATTCGTTACCAACAGGATCCACTCATCATCCGTACGCAGACCACTGCTGATACGTACGCTCTGTGCCGTCAGATCCGAATAACTCGGTTTGGTGAACGGACAGTTCATCTTCAGAATAGAAATATCATCGAGATAGAGCGAGCTGTAACTGCTTGATGACAGATACGGCGTACGCCAAGCGAAATATTTCGCCGTAGCCGGAATCGAATCCGAATACTCACTAAGGTCGTAAGTATATAGCACGCTTGAGCCGACACCCTTTACCGAGTCGATAACCACGAAGGTGCTCAGGTCATTCGGATCGGACATGACACCGCATACCCACGAGTAGGAAGAGGAAGCGTACATGTAGAACGTAACCGCCAGGTCACTCATGCTGACACAGTCAATCTCCGGAGAAACGACATATGCCGGACTCGAGGTGGTTGAATAGCCGTACAGATGGTAGGACTTCGTACCGGAATTCGAATACGTGGACGAGTTATAGATATACGGCAGGTACGACGTGGATGCATTCGGGTTATAGTTTCCGGTTGTCCAGCATTGTGCCTGATAGTTTGCATTATAGGACGTACCGCCCTGATAGTTCTCGAAGGTCTCCTTGTTCGGTTTGTTCGGATCGAGTCTCTCACAAGCCGTCTGTATCGTACCGGTTGCCCAGAGACTGTCGCCGCAGAACGCACGCAGATATACGTAGTACGTGCTGACCGGTGCCAGATTATCCACATGGAAGGTCTTACCGGTAATGATCGTATCATTGACCACGGCTACGCGGAGCGTATCGTAGTTGCCGGAAGCCACATTCTCCAGCGATACATTCGTATTCAGCACACGGAGTTCCCATTGGTCGTTCTTGGACAGACCTTTCCATTCGAAATCAACCGCATCCTGTGTGGTCGCCGTCTGTTTGATGTCATACGCCTCTATACACGTGGCGTCACGCAGTTCTACGTTGTCGATAACGACGTCGCTGTTCATCATCAGCGTACCCAGACCGGACGAGATGGCGATATTTTCATGGGCCAACGTATAGTCATTCAGCACCAGACATACTTTCTGGAATCCGGCGTTGGCTGTGTTATAAATCGTGTCAAACGGCACGAAGGAGTTCGCGTCGTTGATATCTCCCATGGAGCCTACATACACTACCGAATTGGAGGAAGAACTCCAGGAACGTGTCTCGAAACAGAGCATCATATCCGACAGGTTGCCTTCCACAGCCGGCAAGATTACCACGTTACGGTGCGTTGTTCCAATTGAGTACAACTCCAGCGTCTTACTGCCGGCAGTATAGATCATCGGATAACCGGTACCCAGGTAATCCGCCATCTGCCAGCATCCGAGCTGCGGAGCTGCCAGATTCGGCGAAGTAGTGCAGCTTTCGAAGGTCTCCTTGAACGGCAGTGAGTAGTTCGGACACGGCGTATGGAACGGAATCTCCGTCCACCATGCCGCATCACCGCCACATACCGTACGGATATACATCACATAGTCCGTCTGGTCATGCAGGCCGCCGATACCGAACTCCGGCGCACGCGTCTCGTCAAACCAAAGCAGGGTGTCTGCGTAGATGACCTGACCTAACGCGGCTATTTCCGCAAAGGTCTTGTCTCGCTGCGAGGTGGTCAATGCGCTGCGGGAAACAGCCACTTCCCACATAGACTGCGATGTGGCGCTCCAGGAAACGGTAACCGAGTCAGACTCGATCTCCAACTCGATATTCTGCGGAGGAGTACACTCCGATACCTTCTCCACCTTCAACTCATCGATATAGTTGATGGTGTTCTTCGCCATACCCTGAATGTCATCCCATACGATAGCAATCACACCGTCCGGGCCGGCATAGTCTTTGAAGTTGGCGTAACACATGGTATAACCTGTCGTGTTCAGCGTGAAGCTGGCCACCTTCGTAAATGTATTGATATCCATCGGGTTCGTCATGATACCGATGGAAGCATGCGACTGCGCATAAGTGGTGTTTCCGCTCAGGAAGAACTTTACCTGCACGCTGTCCAGATCCTCAACCAGCGGAAGAGTTACCCATGCATCAGCACCGGCAATCTTATTCATGAACAGACAGCCCGAACCCTTGTATACATTCGCCGAACCCATGGACGGATACTTGGGATCATTACTGAAAATACCCAAACTATCCACATAATAGGTAGAACCGGAACCTATCTTATAACGACCGGATGCCGGTTCAAAATCAAAGGTGTACGGCAGTGCACGTTCACGAGCCAGAGTCACGAACGGATAACGGTAGCTCCACTCCGTACCCTCTGCCTGCACATAGACATAGTACGGACGGTTCCAACTGTGGAACGCCTCCAACTGATTACATAAATAACTGTTGGCCGTTACCGTCGCCTGATCAACCACAGCATCTGCAGACGGATTTGACGGATCCACTTCGGCATTCGTAATCAGCACGTTATACGACGGCGCATTGCCCTCCCAACTGATGGTAGCATACGTGTCACGCGGGTTGACGCTGATCTTCGTCACCTTCTGTATCTCCGGACGGTATTCTATCGTCACATTGTCAATATAGAAGAGGTTCTGACGGTCGAAATCGCTGACAAAACCGATGAACGCACCGCTACCGGTATAGGATGCAAGGTCCACGATGCTCTCCTGGAAGGTCTTGTTACCCCATACGCTGACGGTATCAATCGGAACGAACGTAGTGATATCATCCGGATCGTCCATCACACCTACAATCAGGCTGCGCGCATAGGTACGACCGGTAGAAGTATACACCGTACTCCAGAAACGCACCTGGCACTGGTTAAGATGGAAGTCGTTATTGGTCGTATCCGCCAAAGCCGGAGTAGCCAAATAGACATAGTTAACCGGCTTGATAACCGATGTAGGACTGGCTGCACCCGCGAAAACAACATGCTTCGTTCCGTCCGGAGAATAATTGGACATATTCGAAGAGTTCACGTAAGGCGTCTTCGGACTCTTGTCAATATTATTCTTCCAAGTCCATTCCGGATCCTGCTTTTGCGTGGTCGTGTAGTTGAAGTTCTCCATAAACGGCACCTGCTTGGTTGCACGTACACGGAATTTATACGGGCCGTTCTCCGACTCCTCGCTGCTCCACAAACTCGTTTCGTTTTCGCAGAGCGAACGGATATACACGTAATAGGTCTCGCCGGACTCCAGCGTCAAATCGTAGTTCTGCTGCAATCCGTTCACCAGACCATGGTATGCAATCACATCCTCCGACAACTCCTCCACGGCATCCAGATTGATGGTATCCCGGCTCACAATCAGCTCAAAATAGATAGCATCCCAGCTGGCGGACCATGCGATGTTCACCCGGTTGGAACCCTTGTTGCTGACCATGATGTCATGAGGCACAGTACACTCGGGCGCCGAACGCAACTTCACACTATCCAGCACGATACCGCGGCCTAAGTTATCCGAACCCTCAAACGCAATCTGATAGGTCGAACCTACTTCCGGCAACTCCAAGGTCACCTTCTGCCAGTTGGACATCGCGTTACTGAACTCGGCTAACTGTTTCCACTTGCCGTTCACATTATTACGGTACAGAACCCGTAATGTGTCACGGTCATTCGTCCACTTGGGATTCGCATACCAGAAACTCAATTCCGGCTGGTACACCTTACGCGGACTCAAGTCCATCACCTTACTTACGAGACGGGTAACGTATCCCTGTGTCTCCCCCGTCGTATTACGTAAATAAGCACGTTTCGAACCCTGCTTCACCGTGGAAGGCCAAGCCAATACAGAATCGTTGCTCTCCACAGCCCACTCGTTGTGACCTACAACGAACTCCTGGGTCCAAACACTGTCCTGAATACCATTCTCAAAGCCCTCGTCAATGACGATAATCTGCGCTCTGAGGCTCATAGTTGCAGCCATCACGGCTACAAAAAACATGAGTAGATGTTTCTTCATAAACGTTATTATATTATATTAAAAATGATTATTTGCCTAAAATAAACATTATTTGGGGCGCAAAGTTACACAAAATATTTGATTTATACAACTTTTTGTTAAAAAAAGTACTTTTTTTGTCCATTTTGCCAATTTTGCTTTACACAAAAGAAGCGGCCGAACCGGTCGCTTCTCCTTATTTAATTGCACGCGTACGCGTGATAACAAGCGGAATTACAGGATAGCCTGATATGCTTTCGCGTCCATCAGATTGTCCAGCTCAGCGGCATCTTTCACGCTGATACGGATAATCCATCCTTCTCCGTATGGGTCGTTGTTCACCAACTCCGGCTGCGCGTCCAGCGCACCGTTCACCTCCAGCACCTCACCGGATACCGGCATATTCAGGTCACTGACCGTCTTGACAGCCTCAATGGAGCCGAATACCTCGCCTTGACCAACCGTCTCGCCCAAGGTAGGAACGTCCACGAATACAATCTCGCCTAACTCCGACTGGGCATAATCGGTAATACCTACATATGCCTCATCGCCTTCTACGCGAATCCACTCATGCTCGCTTGTATAGCGAATATCAACAGGAAAATTCATATCTTTAAACTTTTAACTATCTACTATCAACTTATTTAACCGGCGTACCCGGGATCTGGTTACCCAACGACGACATCGCGCAGCGGAAACCGATTTTGGACGATGCCTGATCCTGCTCCAAGTAACGACGTGTGGACGGATTCAACCAATAGATACGGTCAGCCCATGAACCACCTTTATATACACGCGTGTTCTTGGTGATACGCGGAGCCAACAGATTTGTCGGTTCATCCTTGTAGTTCTCCAGATTAGCAATAGCAGCGGTATCACTCAGCAACGGATAATCGGTCTCGAACTTGCTTGCCACATCACCATCACGGACGTCACGCTTATCGTCACGACTCGTCCACTCCAGTTTTACGCGGCCCAGGGAGTCAATCTCGAACTTGCCGTTCTCATCCAACTTCGGCTGGCTGTAGATATTACCACGGAAGGAGTTGTACTCACTGGCCTCCTGGAACGTCGTCTCACGGTATACGTCCATTACCCACTCGTTCACGTTACCGGCCATGTTATACAGACCGAAATCATTCGGAGCGAACTCATCCACCGGGTTCGTAATCACATGACGGTCGTTCAGCGCACCGCTGACACCCATCATGTCGCCTCGACCGCGGATGAAGTTAGCCTGCATCTGACCCAGATTCTTTTTCGTCATGTCACGCGGATGATAACCGCTCCACGGATAAATCTTACCCTCAATGGTCAAACCGTCCTCACCGGCAACCGGAGCATAAGCGGCAAACTCCCACTCCGCCTCTGTCGGCAGACGATAACCGGTCACAAAGATACCGTCGGCAATGGTCACCTTGCGGTTGGCACCATAGCTGTCTTTCATCGGCTTACGGCCATAATCAGGAACATAACTATCATCAATCAAGTACTTGTCTGTATTAAAAACGAACTTGTCGCGGATCCACTCGTAGCTGACGCGGTACAGCGTAACCATCTGCTCCGGATCCTCGTCACTCGGACGCTCGAAAGCAACCAGCTCGTAACCGTTCTCCTGCTCCCAGTCTTCTTTCTCATCCTCCTCGAACTCACGAGCCAGGATATCGAAGTCCGGCAATTTCATCGCGCCGCAACGAATCAACGCCAACTCGTTCACGCGGTCGGTACGCCATTGGCTGTAATCCATTGCCTGCTCCCATGTAACACCTACGATAGGATAGAACGAGAAAGCAGGATGCTCGAAGTAGTTGTCCTCGTACGGGTCGTTGTAGGCCAGGTCCTCACGCCAAACCTTATGATCCGGACGTGCCTTGTCCACCAGCTCCGGAGCCACAGCACCGTACACGAACTCCATCCAGTGCAGATACTCGTTCCAGTTCAGGTTCGTCACCTCGTATTTGTCCATATAGAACGAGTTCACCGTCACCGTACGATTCTCGTTGTTACGCGGAGCAGTAAGGAACTCATCCTTCTCGCCTACCGTGAACGAACCACCCTGAATAGGTATCATACCAGTCGGATTAACATTTCCCACACCCTCAAAGGCCTGGAAATTCGTCGTCTTCTTGTCGAAATAATCCCAACCCGTCGCGTTACTGATGCGCGTGTTCAACTCCCGTTCCTGACAGGATACCGCCAAACCCGCTACGCAGACAATCAATAGATACTTACAAACGTTTTTCATAACTATATATTATATAAAATTTTCAATTTTGTATATCAATTTTCCACTCTATACACATTTCAGCCTGCAAATGTACTGCTTTTTTCCCACATACGCAAATTTTTGTTAGATTTTTTTATAAAAAATTGCATATTTCAAAAAAAAGCAGTAATTTTGTGCCGTGAAAACGCAAATAATGGCCATTGGTAACGTGACGCCGGATAGTTTCTATGCGGCATCCCGACTGCAATCGGATTCGCAGGTCCTCACCTGGGCACAGCATGCACTGGCCGACGGGGCGGATATCCTGGATATCGGAGCCTGCTCCACCCGTCCAGGCAGCACACCTGCTTCCGAGGCCGAAGAATGGCAGCGGTTGGAGCCGGCATTGAGCGTGTTGCGTGCTTCCTTCCCCGACGCCTCACTGTCTGTCGATACTTTCCGTCCGGAGATTGCCAGACGGGCTTTGGAGCAGTTCGGCACACTCATTATCAATGACATATCGGGCGGGTGCGAACAGATGATGGACATCGTCCGGATGCACCATGCGCCGTATATATGGACGCTGCGGGGTGACTTGTCACTACCGGCGAAACACCCCGAGTATCAGGACCTTCCGCTCATTCTGGATCCCGGATTCGGATTCATCGGTTCCACCGAGGCGGACTACGAATGCCTGCGCCACATGCACGAGTTGCATACATACAACCGGCCCATACTGGTAGGTGTCAGCCGCAAATCCATCGTATGGAGGCCCCTGCAACTCACGCCGGAGACATGCCTTGCGCCGACGCAAGCCCTCCAGTTCTACGCGCTCCAGCAAGGTGCCACCATCCTTCGCACACATGACGTGTGCGAAACAAGACAAACCGTTCAAATCTACGAACAAATATTTGAAAATGTTTGAAATTTGAAATTATAAATACCTATGTCTTTTCTCTCCTTCGAATTCGGATTTAAGGATCTGATTGATATCATCCTGGTAACCATCATCCTGTTTGAGACCTATCTTCTCCTCCGCAAGAGCGGAGTGGCGAACCTCTTCTGGGGTATTTTTGCGTTTATCATGGTTTGGTTTCTCGTCAGTTTCGCTTTCCGTCTGGAGCTCACAGGCGCACTCTTCGACCGAATCATATCCGTAGGAGCTATCGCGCTGATTGTCATCTTCCAGGAAGAGATACGCTCTTTCTTCTCACGACTCGGCGCACGATTTTCGTCGCTTCAGTTCCTGCACCGTAACGGCAACGGGGAGAATGGCGCAGCCACTCCAAAGACCCTGGAGATTATCCAGGCATGCCGTCATATGGCTTCTACCCGGACCGGAGCACTCATTGTCCTCGCCGGTAGTGAAAACCTGCAAAAAATAGCGGATACAGGCGAACGTCTGGATGCCATCGTTTCCGCGCGACTCATTGAAAACATCTTCTTCAAGAATACCCCCCTCCATGACGGTGCGCTTATCATACGCGACGGAAAGATGATTGCCGCCGCTTGTATCTTACCGGTGAGCCAGAGTCAGACGATTCCGCAGCATTTCGGACTGCGTCACCGCGCCGCATTGGGACTGGCAGAAAAAACCGATGCCACCTGTATAGTGGTATCGGAAGAGACAGGACGTATCTCCATCGCTGAGAACGGGATCATCCGGGAAGTAAAAGAAGATGATTTATTCCTCGTGCTTCACGCCACCGCTACGCTGGCGGAATGAGGTACGGTACGCATCCTGACACAGCACACAGCGTTTCTCCTCCGGCAACTGGAACAGAACCGTGAATTTCAGACCGACCATCAGGTTATTCACTGACTCGGCGAAGTTCTCCGTGGACATAATCTCATTCACCTGCAGGTTATCCAACATGGAGGTGGATTGATATACGTAATCCAGTGAACTGGGGTTCGTGTCATAGGTCTTATCCGTTGTGAACGCCAGATTCGATTCATGGGCATGGATATCCGTGATACCGAAGTCAATGAAACCCGCCAGACGAAGCTCCACCTTTCGTTTCGGCACGTCATAACCGCTAGCCTCCGTCACCAGTCCCAGACGACCGCCTAACTCCAGACTCGCGTTGACATCCAGCTTGAGACTCGTTTTGGCATCTCCGCTTTTCTCTGCGTGGTCAAAGAACTGATAATCCGGCATGTTCCGTAAATCAGGGATGTTCGTATAACGGCCATACGTCGTGATATCACTGCTGACAAACGATTTCGTGAAGATATGCGTGTTGATTTTCACACCGGCTAACATATAGAAACGGTGATACTGGAAACCGACCAGAACAGGCACCTGGATAGCCACACTCGTATAACGGTCGATACGGTTCCGTACTTCATACCGGTAATCGAAAGGCTCGTTATTCAAATCAAGCACGGTCAATGTCTTACCTTGCTCTTTGAGCATATCCGCCAGAGACAACTCTATGTCGCTGCTCTGTTTGTAACGCGTCATACCGCCCCAAGCGCCAAATCCGACGTCCAACAGGAAACGGGCAGGGCGGTAGTCTTTACCCGCCTGCAGTTCATATAGAAATCCGGCACCGCCGGCACCACCTAAACTCGGTTTATAATCACTGACGCTCGGCCGGAAGGTCCATTCTCCTCCAAATGCGTAACCGCCGACATAGTGATTCACCTTTGCCTGCGCAGCACCGCTAAACAGCACTGCGAAGAGCAAAACCAGATATGTTAGATGTTTTCTCACCGAATGATTTGTTTTTCAATTTAAATCCGCAAAATCCTGCAAATGGCAAATTAAAACGTATTTTTATTTGCACATTCGGATTTTTTGTTGTAACTTTGCACCCGATTTCGAAAATCGTTACAATCAGCGCACACAAAACCGACGGCAAAAGTACAACTTTTTTTCGAAATACGCAAGAAAAAAATATTTTTTTTTACAATATAGTATAAAAATTACACAAAATATGGCATTTAATCGCACTTTAATTACAGCCGCACTCCCCTATGCAAACGGTCCTGTACATATCGGACACCTTGCGGGAGTGTACGTTCCTGCCGACATCTATGCACGCTACCTCAGACTCAAAGGACAGGAAGTGATGTTCGTCTGCGGAAGTGACGAACACGGTGTGCCCGTCACCATCCGCGCACGTAAAGAAGGAATAACCACCCAGCAGGTGGTGGACCGTTACCACGAGCTCATCAAGCGCTCCTTTACGGACTTCGGTATATCGTTTGATATCTATTCCCGCACGACATCCGATATCCATCATGCGTTTGCAGCGGATTATTTCCGTAAGATGTATGAGGCAGGTCAGTTCGTAGAAGAGACCACCGAGCAGTTCTATGATCCGGAGACAGGTCATTTCCTGACGGACCGCAACATCCGCGGTGAATGTCCGCGCTGCCATTCGCTGGGCGCCTACGGAGACCAGTGTGAGAAATGCGGTGCCACCCTCTCGCCGGACGAACTGATTAATCCGTATAACGCAGAGACGGGTAATGCATTGGCAAAGAAAGAGACCAAACACTGGTATCTGCCTTTGGATCAATATCAGGCATGGCTGGAAGACTGGATTCTGAACAACCACAAAGAGTGGCGTCCGAACGTGTACGGTCAGTGCAAGAGCTGGCTGGACGGAGGCCTCAAACCTCGTGCCGTGACGCGCGACCTCGACTGGGGTATCCCCGTGCCGGTGGAAGGAGCGGAAGGCAAAGTGCTCTACGTATGGTTCGACGCCCCGATCGGCTATATATCCAACACGATTGAGCTCTGTCAGGCGCAGCCGGAGAAATACGGAGACTGGACCAAATGGTGGAAAGACGAAGATACAAGAATGATCCATTTCATCGGAAAAGACAACATCGTCTTCCACTGCATCGTCTTCCCGTCGATGCTCAAGGCGCAGGGTTACAACCTGCCGGACAACGTGCCGTCGAATGAGTTCCTGAATCTGGAAGGAGACAAGATATCTACGAGTCGCAACTGGGCGGTATGGCTCAATGAGTATATTGATGATTTCCCGGGCAAGCAGGATGTGCTGCGCTATGTACTCACCGCCAATGCGCCGGAGACGAAGGACAATGACTTCACCTGGGCGGATTTCCAGGCGCGCAACAACAACGAGCTGGTAGCCATCTACGGCAACTTCGTCAATCGTGCGCTGGTGCTGACCAACAAGTATTTCGAAGGCCGCGTACCGGCTTGCGGAGAGCTGACGAAGTATGACAAGGCAACGATAGAAGAGTTCAAGAATGTCAAGGAGACACTGGAGCAACTCATCGAGAATTTCAGATTTAGAGATGCACAAAAAGAGGCGATGAACCTTGCCCGTATCGGTAACAAATATCTGGCAGACACAGAGCCCTGGAAACTCGCCAAGACCGATATGAACCGCACGGCAACCATCCTGCATGTAGCATTGCAGATTGCCGCTAATCTCGCGATCGCTTTCGAACCGTTCCTGCCGTTCAGTTCCGCAAAGCTAAAGACCATGCTTGATCTGTCAGAGACGATTGGTTGGGAAGATCTCGGCCGCATTGATTTGCTAAAAGAGGGCGATGTTCTCGGAGAAGTATCGCTTCTGTTCGAGAAGATAGAGGACGCCGCCATCCAAGGCCAGTTGGATCGTCTGGAGCGCATCAAGGCAGAGAATGAAGCCGCAGCACAAGCGGAGGCTCTCAAGAACTGGCGCCCGGAACCAGTCAAAGAGGCGACCACCATCGATGAGTTCGACAAGACCGATATTCGTGTGGCTACCGTGCTGGACTGCCAACCGGTGAAGAAATCCGACCGTCTGCTCCAGTTCACGCTGGACGACGGCATGGGAGGACGCACCATCCTCAGCGGCATCGCACAGAGTTATCCGGATCCGTCGGTACTCGTCGGGAAACAGGTATTGTTCATCGCGAATTTCCCGCCGCGCAAGATGATGGGTATCGAGTCGCAAGGCATGATCCTCTCCGCCGTCAACGCAGATGGAAAACTCGTCGTCACGACCGTCTCCGCACCGGTTCATAACGGTTGTGCTGTAGGATAAATACTCTGAAGGGTAAAAACAAAAACGTTCACCTCGAATGAAGTGAACGTTTTCTTTCTGCTTTCGACTTTCGACAAAGTCTATCCATTTCCTGTATGAGTACTGTCTTTATATATACGCAAGCGCGCGGACAAATAATCAACTCTTCTTTCTAAATTGTCTTCTGTTTATCACACCGCTACATTCCCGAGTTATTGACGTATCATAGTCGAAAGTATAACGCGAGCATCACGGGACCATCTCCCGAGAATAATCTAATCACACCTTGACAACCCTCAGTGAAATGGTCTATGACCAAACCATGGAGAGGTGGATTCAGAACGTGAGCGACTTGCCTGCCAGTGCGGTGAGCGAGGCAGCAGGATAAATAATCTGCGTGTGAATGTACTCGTCCACAAAAGCGCCATATAAAGGGATGGTCGTATTGGTGCTGAGACCGTCAGCAACGGTTACCTCTTCTGCGTGCAAGTTAACGGTCATACTTTCAGCGCAGAGGATGGCTGCAAAGAAAGTAAGTAAAAATTTTTTCATAATATTATTGATTTTTGTTTGCTATAGTGCGTGTGTATTATGCAAGAACAAAAACGGCTGCAAAATTACAAAAAAAAAAATGAGATATACAAGAAAAAGTGATAGAAATAAAAAAAAATTGTGAGTAAGTAGAGGATTTCCGAAATCGGGTGCAAAATTACTGCTTTTTTTTCAGATACACGCAAACAATTTTGGACAAATTTATGGCAAAAGGTAACTTTTATTTGTTTTATTCAAAAAAAAGCAGTATTTTTGCAGTCAAAATCGAAAAATATGTCTTCGCTCCAGTCACTTTATGAATTTGTAGAGGCGAACGGTATATTCGTCACACGCGAATCGAACCGGTTTGCAGCCAAAGGAAAAGATGTGTCCTTTCCGTTCATCGTCATGACGTTATGTCTGCGCGGATCGGCACGTGCCATGTACGACATGCGCGAGCTGACGCATAAGAAGAACGAACTGGTGCTCATCATGCCCGGACATATCATGCATCCGCTGGAGTGCTCGGAGGACTATGCCTATGCCCAAATCGCCATTTCACAAAAGATATTCGAAGACCTCCGCGCGCAACTCTTCAGCCATGATTACGAGAAGTTTCACTATACGCCCATCTGCTCGCTGACCGATATACAAGCGCAGCGGTTACTGGTCATACTGGATCAACTGGCTCTTATCGCGTCCCATACGGATATCGACTTTCGGCTTCGCAACCACATATTGTATGCCCAACTCGCCGTCGGATATGAGTATCTGAATTACTATCGTCGCGAGCAGGACCAACAGTGGGCGGCAGACTCACATGCAACCATTTTCGCGCAGTTCTGCGACCTCGTTGTGGCGCATTATAAGGAATCGAAAGAGATACAGTACTATGCGGACCAGTTGCATCGACATCCTAAATACCTCAGCCGTGTCATCTGTTCGGTTACCCACGGCGTGACTCCCCGGGAATGGATAGAACAATATGTTGTCACTCAGGCGAAACGGCTTATCCTGTCCCATCCGAACACATCCCTCAAGCAGGTGGCGTTCATGCTGGGTTTCACCGAAGCCACCTCATTCTACCGTTACTTCAAACGCGTCACCGGCATGACCGCGAAAGAATGGGCGAAAGGAGTGTAGATGACACCATAGTTATTGACAGATTTACAAATTTACGATTGACTATTTATTTACAATTGAAGGTTAATCGTCAAATTTCAAATCTCAGATGTCAAATCTCCCTACATCATCATCAGTGCGGCGGCTAATTGGGCGAGGAGGATAAAGGGTATGCCGAATCGGAACTTCCTGTGTTTGGTCTTATGATGCCATACGAGCATGCCGAGCCATGCGCCGACACTGCCGCCTATAAGGACCAATCCGAGCAAAGCGGCTTCGCTGATACGCCGGCGGGAATGCCTGGCCTTGTACTTATCCACGCCGAACACGAGGAAGGTCAAGACATTGATGCAGGCCCAGCCGATGAGGGCGATATGTATCATTTCCTCTTGTGCCATTACGGCCATGTCAATTCCCACGCATCGTTTTATTCGTAATGCCGGATACGTACCTCTATGCCCTTGCTGTTTAATGGTGCGGAGATGGCTGTCAGGTCCGTTTCGCTGTAGTGGTACGGGAAGAGCACCTTGGGACGGATGCTCTCGGCCGCTTTGATGAGCTGTTCGGGTGTCATGGTGTAGGGCTGGTTGCAGGGCAGGAAAGCGATGTCGATGTCCTTGAGATGCGCCATCTCGTCTATGTCCTCCGTATCTCCGGCGATGTAGATAGTCAGCCCGTCCACCGTCAGGAGATAGCCGTTGTCACGTCCTTTGGGATGGAACTGCGTGTGCCCGTCGGTGATGTTATACGCCGGAACAGCCTCAAGCGAGATGTCGTCCGTCAGCTGCCGCCGGTCACCGTTCTCCATGACGATGCCTTTGCCCAGTATTTCAGCAGAAGCTTTGTTGGCAATCACCTGTGTGTTCTCCCGGCTCAACAGACGGATGGCCTCCTGGTCCAGATGGTCATGATGCTCGTGGGTGATGACGATGACATCCGCCGCCGGCATCATGGTATAATCTACGGAACGGTTGCCCAGGTGCGTCACCGGGTCGACGAAGATATGCTTGTCGCCTGCCTCAATCCACATGCTGGCATGCATGAGCGCATGAATAGTGACGGTCCTGCCGCTTCGGGTTAGGAACGTATCGCACTCATAGACATCCGCCTGAATGGTCTTTCCGGCAGCCTGCCAGGCCTCAAAACCGCCTTTCAACTCCACGATATCCTTGTAGCCCATTTTGTATAACTTACCTGCAGCGGCATGGCTTCGCCGCCCGGCTTTGCAGTAGACGGCAATCGGCTTGGAGCGGTCCAGCATACGGACGGCATCGTCGGCGAACTCGTCGCTTTTCCAATCGATGTTCATCGCTCCGGCAATATATCCGTGGTTATATTCTTCCGGGGTGCGTACATCTATCAACTGTACATCCGGCTTGGCGACAGTCTGTTCGAACTCATCCGGTGTCAAGGTCGGAAACTTGGGAGCACAGGCAGCAAACCACATGGTGCTGATGGATATAACTATCTTTTTCATAGTCGTTTTATTTGGTAAACAGTCCCAGGATGGCATTCCATGCCGTTTTAGCCAGTTGCGTATAATGGGTATACACCGCTTGTGCAAAGCGTATATGTCCGCTCATCCGTTCACGTTGCACGGCAGCGCGTCCCTCGGCACGCAGCGTCTCGTATTTCAACTCCTCGACGTTTTTGAAACCACTCATCTTCTTCACCAGCGGATTGATGAAGAGGGTCTTGCTGCAGGCGATGAGGATGGGGATAAGCAGAAGGAAGACAGCGCCTACCATCAGGCATGCCGCCCATGCCGGCACATACAACGCCAGCGCGTAGACAGCCGCAGCCGCACCGAACGCCAACACGGCGAAAGACATCAGAACAAGACATATCGCGAGCAGCAACGCCCCCATCATACGGCTTGCGCCGTCCACCATCTGCAGACGGACCACTTCATACTCCGCTTTTACAAGCGTCTCCACTTCGGACAGGATCTGATTCTCTTTGTCCTGCATTTCATTCTTCTCGTTTTCCATACTTTGATATCATCCACTATTGTCCAATGAGACCGCCCTTCGGACTCAAATTGACGATTGACTAATTGACAAGGTACGATTGATTGACGAGTTTTTATTATTGACGATTGTCCGCAGCATAATTTGTCAATTAAACTCAATTTGTCAATAAATCGTCAATCGTAAATCTGTAAATTTGTCAATCAACTTATCAACTCATCAACTTCTTTAAACTCTCAACTTTAAACTTTCAACTATCCCATGTCCAACAGCTAGGCTATTTTCTTAATCACACGCGCCGGATTACCGGCGGCCATGGTGTCAGCCGGTATGTCACGGGTGACGACGCTTCCGGCGCCGATAGTACAGTTGTCGCCGATGGTGACTCCGGGCAGAATGGTCACATTCCCGCCTATCCAGACGCGATGGCCGATAGTGACCGGTTTTGCCCACTCTCTGCGCGTAGCCCGTTCCGACGGGTCCGTGCTATGGCATGCCGTGTAGATATGCACACCGGGACCGACAAAACAGTCATCGCCGAACGTGACGAACGACTCGTCAAGCACCGTCAGGCCGAAGTTGGCGAAGAAGCGTTTGCCGACGCGGATATGCTTGCCGTAGTCGCAGTAGAAAGGCTGGTTGATAAAGGTATCCGCATCCGCCTGCCCGAGCATCTGCCGTAACAGGGCGTTGCGTGCCGCAAAATCCGTCGGCAGCAGATTGTTGTACTGCTGACACTTGACCTTGACAGCATTCAGTTCCTCCAATAAGTCTCTATCGCAGGCATCGTACAACTCGCCCGATACCATTTTCTCTTTTTCGGTCATTGCCCGATCTCCTCTTTTTATAGGTTACCGCCGAAGCATATCCTTGAGTTTGATTTGCGGATGCCGGTACTGGCGCTCCTTGAGCGTCTCTCGTCCGTTCGTGCCTATGGCCTGCTGCGGACAAGCGTGCACACAAGCAAGGCAGACGGTGCAGTTGTCGCCGATTTGTGCTTTCTGCTGATTGCTGACGGCTGACAGCTGAAGGCTTATATTCCCCATCGGGCAGACGCGCACGCATGTGTTACATCCTATACACTTGTCGGGGTTCACTTTCGGGCCCAAGGAGCGAATCATGCCTTTTTCTACGACCGGCAAGCCCAGCAGCCAAGACAAGCCGCTGAACCAGCTGTAGTGCAGTACATGCCGTTCGGCTTGCAGTTCGCGGATGATTAGCTCTATGCGGGCAGGCACGCGCTTGAACTTACCGAGTTGCTTGTTGGGATTACGCCCGAAAGCGAGCGCGCTGTTATCGGGGACACGCACCTTGTGGCTGTATGCCAGTTCTACACCTTGTTTCCGTAATAGACGACGCAACGCCCATACGCAGTTGCCCGCCTGTCCGCCGCAGGTGACCACCGTGAACACATACGATTCAGGACTGATACGCAGTTGCGGAACGAGTGTCCGCACGGCAGGCGGCAGATTGAAATCGTAGGTCGGGAATACCAGACCGATACGTTTTTCGTTCGTCATATCCTGCCCTGCCGCTTCAACCAGCGGCATCAGCCTCTCGTTCAGCCCGTCCGCCAGTTGCCGTGCAACAGCGAGACTGTTGCCTGTTCCTGAGAAATACAATATCATACGACAAAAAGAATCAGAACTGCACGGCTACACACATGCCGCCTTCGCTATTCATACCAAATACCCATTTCAAGTCGGGACGATGCGCTTTATCAATGTTGTACAGGTCGGCCGCCTTGTGCATACGTGAGTAGCCTACACCGAGACACGTAATGCCTGCCACGGTAATACTTGAGCCCGCGGAAGTGAGGGCTGTACCTACATCGTACAAGTTATCCTTTTTCGCATTTCCATTGATATATCGTCTCAGCATGGCACTTCCGGCCGAGTTGACTGCCAGACCTACACCGAAACATGTCCAGCCGGCAATACTGAGTTTGTGACCGTTATTGAACAACTGGAAAGCCTCGGGGCTGGTATTTTTGAGATAGCCTTTGAACTCCCGTTTGTTCATCATCTTGCCGTCCATCATGTATCTGTCTCCCACACGATAAACAGGCGACTGAGCCATTGCTCCCAGCGCAATCACGCTCATCAAAAGCATTACAATAATCTTTTTCATTGTGTTATAATTAAATTGGTTATTCTGCGTTATTCCGTTATAAACTCTCTTTCAGGATTTCACGGATGTCCCCGGGGGTAAGGTCGAGGTAACCGCCCGGGAAGATGACGGTCGTGGAAACGATGTCGTCAATCATATCCGGTGTGGCACCTATCTCGGTGATGGTGAGCGGCAGTCCGATCTCCAGCATCCAGTTCTTCAGTGCCTCTAATCCTGCTTCGGCTATCTCGTGATCGGACTTGCCTTCCGGATGAATACCCCATACGTTCTCCGCAAAGCGCACGAACTTCGGCAACCCTTTCTCCATCGCCCGACGGTAGTACGCCATGGAGACGGACGCCAGGGTGTAACCGTGCGGCGCATGCGTCCAGGCACCCAGCGAATGACCGATCATGTGCACCATCCAGTCCTCCGTCTTGCCGCATTTGATGAGCGTATTAAGTGCCCACGTAGCTGTCCACATGATGTTGGAACGTGCCTCGTAGTCCTGCGGGTTCTTGACGGCCGCACGCGAGGCGACAATCAGGCTGCGCATGAGTCCTTCGGACAAATAATCACTGGTGTTGTCGTCGAAATCCGAGAAATACTGCTCGAAGATATGATTCATGATGTCGTAGATGCCGGCTTTCATCTGCTCCACGGGCACGGTCATCGTGAAACGCGGGTTGAGGATGGCGAACTTGGGCATCAGCCGGCTGTCGAACACATGACCTAACTTGTTATTGTTCGCCGCGTCGGTAATAACCGCTCCGCCGTTCATTTCGGAGCCTGTGCCGGCCATCGTCAGGATACAACCGACAGGCAGAATACGCTGGTCTTTCGGCGGCTGGTTGCCTTCCACCCAGAATGTCTTCCAGTAATCGCCTTCGAAATCAACGGACGCCGCGACACCCTTCGAGTAGTCGCATACGCTGCCGCCGCCGAGCGACAGGATCCAGTCCACTTGGTTCTCACGGGCGATGCGGATGCCTTCGTCCAGTTTCTCCAAGGTCGGATTGCTCATCACGCCCGGGTTCTCGATGACGGTCTTGCCGCCTTCACAGAGGATGGCAATCACCTGGTCATAGATGCCGTTGCGCTTGACACTGCCGCTGCCGTAGTTGAGCAGCACGCGCTCGCCGTAATTCGCCAACTCGCCTTTGAGCCGGTCCAGAGACGCTTCCCCGAAATAGAGTTTGGTCGGGTTGTAGTATTTGAAATTTCCTTGCATAATATGGATGGGGTTGAATTATTATTCCGTTTCTATTCGGTCGGAACCGGTGTGGGCTGTGAACTCGGGAGCGAGGTCGGAAACGGCAGTTGCCAGTCCGGCCAGGGTAGTACCGGTAGCCGTGACGTAACAGTCGTAGGTGAGGACGGTCGTGCCGCGGCGGACATGCTCCACATAGAAGCACTCCTCTGCATTGCGTACCTCGCGGTAATAGAGTGTGCCGTCTATCCATCCATAGGATGACATGCCCATGGGTTCCAGCAAGGCCGGACGGCGGTCGGTGAGGATGATATGATCCATCTCACGATCCGTAGTGATGGTGAGCGTGACACGGATACGGTCTCCCTTCGCCAGCGGAGCGGAAGGCGGTAACGTGGTATCCACCCGCTCGTAGCGGCGTTCGATCTTCATGGCCCGGGTGCCAAAAGGCTGCAGCCGGTCCGCCGGCGCCGTATATCGGCTCATGAGCGCTCCCCAGGCCGGTCTTTCCGCATGACGACGGAGCGTATAGCAGGTCGTGGTATCGGGTAAGGGGAGAGTGGAGAGTGGAGAGTGGATAGAACTTGAAGACTCATCGGGGGACATGCCGTACAACAACGCATAGGAGACAAAGGCATGGAGGGACGATTTGCCCCAATCGGTCGTACGGTTGTTCAGGATAAGCCATTGACGCATCGCATCCAGTTCCGCCGGTTGCGGGTCGATGATGCGGAACGCCAGGAGGAACGAAGCCTGGATATCTGCCTGACGGTACCACCACCAGCGGTCCGGCAGGTTGTTCCAATACATGCCGTGTGCCTCATCTACCATAGCATACCGGCGCAGACCATTGATGACGTTCAACGCACGGTCGTGTTGTCCGGCACGCTCGAAAGTGAGCGCCCATAACGGCCATGTCGTGAGTTCCTCCGGGTTGAGACCGGTATACATCGCATCCAATATGGCGTGGAAGATACGCTGGTTATCCTCACTCATCTTCTCCGGACAAAGAGCCCGGACATACGCATACCGGGTCCAACGATGATAGTCCGGCAGTGAGTCATGATGCGACTTCCGATACTCTGTCTCGGCACGCAGTACCGCCTTGTCGATATACTCGACCGCTTGCCGTTTGGTATAGTTCAGACGACGGTCCAATGCATCGAACTGCTGCAGTTCGCCCAACAGGGAAAGAACCTGCATCGTCAAATACTCGGAGGCATAGCTGTTATTCTTTTTCAGCCAGGAGAACGCACCGCCGGAACGCTGGTACTTCTTGATTTCCGTTACCAGATACGAGAAATCCGTCTGTCCGATGGACGGATAGCTTTCCGCCAGTTTGTTCCGTAGCGAGACGGCATAGAGATTATGTGCCAGCCGGTTGACCGTGACGGCCGAGGAGTCGATTTCAGCCGGCAGTTGAGCGGCTATGTATGCATACGGATCCTCGCATAGCATGAGTTCGACGCTACGGTTCTGCGCTGCATCCGGCTGCGGCAGACATACCGTGACTACCGTGTCTATGGCACGCATATAGAACGGTACGCACTCACGAACCGGTTCATCCAGCGGAAGCACCTGCAACAGCCGTCGCTCTCCGTCGGAGACGCCCTCGCTATCCTGCACCTTGGCCGTCACAATGACATGGCTGTTACGCGTAGCGGTATAGGGGAAGAAGAGCGTTTGCGAACCGGCGGCAGGCACCTGCACGGCGGTTGACTGCGTGCTGACGAGGCTGTCCGTCGCTGCGTCGCGGATGGTAATGGTGACTGTCGTCTGCCTGGCCGTGTCGGCGGTATTGCTGACAACACACGGGATATGCAGCATATCCTCATGACGCATGTACCGCGGCAGCTGAAGGCGTAACATCAACGTCCGCCGCGCCATGAGCGTGCGGCTCATATAATCGGAGACGCCCGCACCGGACCATGCCATCGCTTGTACCAGCCATTCCGTGTTATCCGGCGGCGTCAGGAAATGCACCTGAACTTCTCCGTTCGCATCCGTCTTCAGGGACGGAAGATAGAACGCCAGACGGGTGTCGCCCTCTCGGAACGGAACGGATGAGGTGTTCGACTCTTCCGGCATAGCGGCCGACAGGTCTTCCTCCTCTTCGCAGACAGCCAGTGCCTCCACCTCATAGACGTTGTTACGGGAGGCTTTCTCGGCATAGAGTTTAACCGAACCTACACCGCGGATCTGCACACCGGCAATGGGAGTGCCATAGCCGGTAACCACCACTTCACTCAGCGCTTCCGTATCCTCCTGCATTACGATATACATATTGCTGTACGCAGGACATTCGGCGCTTTTCATACCGATATACTGACATTCGATGACGGCACCGGGGTGTACCGCCAGATGGAAGAATCCGTCATAGTCGCTGACAGTACCGCTTTTCGTTCCCTTCTCCATGACAGCGGCGCCGATAACGGGTTCGCCGTCTGCATCCACCACCTTACCGGTGACCAGGACGAGTCGGGCACTGTCAATGCGGTACGGCTCATATAGGACAGGCGGGAAGAAACCAATACTGCCGGCGGAGAAAGGCAGACGGGATGTGATATGCTCCGAACCGCTTAAATACATCGGTACGGCAATCTGCGTATAAGGCATCTGCCAGCGGGGGAAGAGATGTCCCGGCCAGCGGGAAGAATGCAGTTCCTCCAGCGCCTTATCCGTCATAGACATCACCATCCGTCCCTGCACGGGTTGCCCTTGGGCATCGGTCAGCCGGAAGGTCCAGGTCTCCTGGGCATCCGGTGTAAGATAATCCCGCATGGTGGCAGGCACGATATGCAGTTCAGTATGACACACACCGGGCAACTGACGATAACACGCAACATGTTCTCCTTGGGCATCAGTCGTGACAAAACGGATGTCGAGATAATCATCCGGCGTGTCGGGCAGGACAAATGAATAGGTATGCATACCGGAGTCGAGCTGCTGCCACGTATGCGACAAAAGCCGGTTCCTGTTACTCGTCACGCAATATACCCACGAGCTTCGCGGTACACCCAGACGCAGGCTCACATCCCGACCCCTGATAACCATACTGTCGGACGGCAGCCAGAGCAGCGAGTCTTTCGGCACGCCGGTGACAGCCGACGGTGGCACGACGTCCGCCGTATGGTCCGTAAGGAGACTGATATACAGATTCGCATCTCTCGTCTCCCCGTCCGGCGCCGTCAGGCTGGCTTTGACGGACAGACGCCGGTTATCCGGATCATCCTTTATCTCATCGGGTAGCGTGAACCGGAAAACACCGTCGTTATCCGTATTGATTGAATCCAGTATATAGTGCTTATACGAATCGTGGCATCGCACCTCGGCCGTGACTGACGCACCGGCCATAGGCAGCCCGTTGGTGCGGACGGCCTTGCCGGTAACCGGCGTGAGGCGGTCGCGTTGCATCGTCGCGCATGAGTCGTCAAAACAGAGGCTGAACGTAGGCAGACGGTAGTTCTCCAGACGGATATAGGCGTATCCGTACGCATGGAAGGACTTTTTCGTCGTGCTGTTCAGTTCGGCAAACAGCGAGTAGAAACCGCGACGCATGTCATCCGTGAGAGGAATAGACAGCGAAGCCGAAGCATCCTCATCCAGCCGGAGCATGGTATCCAACAAATAGTCATTGCCGTGCATCGTCAGCGTAATCTTCCGGCTGCCCAGCAATGCCGGTTGATATTTGTTCCGCCTGGTGCCGATAACGGTCAGTTGAAGTGTGTCTCCGGGACGGAAGATCGTGGCATTGGTCAGGATGTGAAGTTCTCCTTCCTCCGCAGCATATCCATGCTGGGCGTACAGAGAGGTCTGATGGTATTTGTCATCTCCCTTGCGAAGTGTGATGGCATGACTGTAATAGGTTTTTTCGCGGAAGGTTGCTTCGCCGTTCGCATTCGTTCTTCGCGGCAGCTGGTGATCCCACTTCACTTTCGCTTTCCGGACGGGCTCACCTGTTCTGGCGTCTACCACAATATTCCATGGACGGACCGAACCGAAACATTCCTCATACAGTCCGAACACCCGGAGGTCGCTGACGAAGAAAGAGTTGCTGAAAATCTTGTACGCTTTGAGCGAGTCCACTGGCGTCTGCAGGGAGTCTTCCGGCAAGCGGGCATAAACAAAATAACGTCCGTATGGCTGCGGAGCCATCCGGCATGCCTGCATCTCCTCTTCGAAAATCAGAGCCCGGTCGGTGGTGACCCGCACGGAGTCCGTTTTCACAAGACCGTTGCCTTTCTTCGGCCATTTGTCCGGCAGACGGTACAATTCGAATACAATCTCATGCGCATTGGTATTGCTGTACTCGATGACCACCGAATCGGTCGAACGCAGTTTATCCGGCAGCGAGTAAAAGACTTCTATCTGTTCGCAGCGATGCTTGCTCCGGAGGATATTCGGAGCAAAAGGTGAAGCCGGAAAACGCTGCAGATAATCGCTCACATACCGATAGACACGAGGATTACGGTAGTCGCTCATCTGCGAAAGGATGTATCCGCGCTCCCAGGTATCCGGCTCCGCGTCATACATCGCATAGAGCGTGTCCTGACGGATATAATTTTTGGTTTTCCGCGCGATATACAGCCGCGGCAGGGAGCTCCGGTCATGCTGATGAAACGCTTTCCATGCCTGCACTACCGAGTCCCGCTTGGCCATGGATCGATTGCAATATTCATTGGCGATCAGGTCATAGAGCGTGGGCAGCATCAGCCTGTTCAGCGTATCATCAGAAGCAATACCTATCTCGTCATACCACTGCTGCGTGGTAATGGAACGGGTCAGCGAGTCATGCTGAATCGCCATCTGCAGAAACTCACTATGGTCCATCGTGTTCGACAGACTATGAAGCATATGGATATCCAAATCAGCCGCCAGACACACGCCGGCATGAAGGGCGGCAGCTACCAGCGGAATAAAAAATCGTTTCATAGGCTTACTGTTTTAAGGGTTACTCCTCGCTGAAATGGACGAGGACATGACGGTAGGAGTTAAAGATCTTCGACTTGGAGACGAAGCCCAGATAACGCCGTTCCTCATCCACCACCGGCAGGTTCCATGCGCCGGTGTCTTCAAAAGTCTCCATCACTTTCTCCATCGGCATGTCGAAGCGTAGGACGGCAGCCGGAGAGGTCATCAGCTGGCCTACCGTGAAGCGTTTGTATAACCGGGGTTGGAACATGATGTTTCGTACTTCGTCCAGAAGCAGAATACCTTTGAGATGACCGTCGTTGTCGATGACGGGGAATATATTCCGTTTGGAGGTGGAGATGACTTGTACCAACTGACCCAGTGTCATCTCCGGGAAGACCGTGATGAAATCCGTCTCCAGGACGCTGTCCATCTTCAACAGCGTGAGCACGTTACGGTCTTTGTTATGCGTGAGCAGTTCGCCTTTCTGCGCAAGACGCATCGCGTACAACGAGTGCGGTTCGAACAGCATGATGGTCAGGTACGAGATGACGCTGACGATCATCAGCGGCATGAAGAGGTGATAACCGCCCGTCAGTTCGGCGATAAGGAATATACCGGTCAGCGGAGCATGCATGACGCCGGACATGAGTCCCGCCATGCCGACAAGCGCAAAGTTCGCCTCCGGCACATTGAGACCCGTGAGGTTCAAGATACGCGCCGTCACAAAACCGACAATGGCACCCATGAAGAGCGAAGGCGCAAAAATACCGCCGACTCCCCCGGCACCGTTCGTGGCCACAGAAGCCACTATCTTGAATAACACGATGGCGGAGAAATAGGCAATGATGAGCCATTGGCTGTTCGCCATCAACCACTGGCCGTTCGCCAGCGGACTGTTCTCCATCGCGCTGTCACAGTTGCCGTTGATGAGCTGACGGATGACGTCATACCCTTCTCCGTACAGCGGTGGGAACAGGAAGATGAGCAAACTTAAGGTCAGACCGCCTATCAGCAGTTTGAGCCACATGTTGCCGATCTTGTGCTTCATCCATTGTTCGAGACGGTTCATGCCGCGCGTGAAGTACAGACTGACCAATCCGCAGACCGCACCCAGGATGAGGTACCACGGAATACGGTTCACCAGAAACTCCTCCGTACTGTGCAGCGGGAACATCGGGTCCGTACCGGTCAGCATATAGGAGATAGCCGTTGCCGTGACGGAAGAGATGAGCAGCGGCGCTACCGACGTCATCGTCAGATCCATCATCAGCACTTCCAGAGTGAAGACCAGACCGGCTATCGGCGCTTTGAAGATACCACCGATGGCACCTGCCGCACCGCAACCGATCATCAACATCATCGTCTTCTGGTCCAAACGGAACGCTTTCGCCAGGTTCGAACCGATGGCGGCACCGGTGAGCACAATAGGCGCCTCGGCTCCGACTGAACCGCCGAAACCGATGGTGAGGCCCGAACCCACGACGGAAGACCACATGTTATGCGGCTTGATAATGGATTTGCGTTGCGAGATGGCGTATAGAATCTTGGTAATACCGTGACTGATGTCATCCCGCACGATATACTTGACGAACAAGGAGGCCAGAGTAATACCGATTGCCGGTGTGATTAGATACCACCATGTGCGCTCGTCGGCAATCAGATGACCTTCCACCAGCTGCTGGATAAGATGAATAAAGGATTTGAGCAGACCGGCTGCAGCCGCAGCGAACATTCCTACGAAAAAGGACAAAAGAAGCACCAAGTGCTTCTCGCTAATGTGGCGTTCCCGCCATTCGATTAATCTTTCGTAAAAATGTTTCATTTTACTTTCTCAAATCTCCAATCCCAAATTATTGACGATTGACTCATTGACGAGGTACGATTGATTGACGAGTTATAATTATTGACGATTGACTCATTGACGAGGTACGATTGATTGACGAGTTTAAATTATTGACGATTGAATGTTAAATCGTAAATCTCAATAAATTTGTCAATAAATCGTCAATCGTAAATCTGTAAATCAGTCAATCAACTCATCAACTTCTTTAAACTTTCAACTATAAACTTTCAACTATCCAATGTCCAACGGCCACTCCCTACTCATCCCATCCGATACCTTTGTATTTGTCCAGATCCCACTCTTCCTCCACTTCATTCAGATAGATGGTCTCCTCTTCCATGTCATCATCGGCCCCTTGGTCCTCTTCATCCTTCTCGATCACCGTGACGTCAATAGGCGCGTGGCTGATCTCGATAACCTGGTTCTGCTCCTTGTTCAACTCGGTCCAGAGGGCGTCTTTCAGTTCGTCAATACCCATTCCCGCAACGGAGGAAATCAGGACAATCGGAATTTCTATCTGACGGCTGATAGCGGATAACTGACTGCTGATGGGTGGCAACTCATTGCCCTCCTCGTCCAATCGGGGCAGGTCGCACTTCGTGATGGCAAGAATACGGGCTTTGGTCAGCAGTTCGGGATTGTACTGCTCCAACTCATGCAACAGGATCCGATATTCTTTCACGATGTCTTCGCTCGTTGCCGGCACCATGAACAGGAGCACGGCATTACGCTCAATATGGCGCAGGAAACGGAGTCCGAGTCCTTTTCCTTCACTGGCCCCTTCGATGATACCCGGGATATCCGCCATACAGAAGGACCGGCCGTCCCGGTAGGACACGATACCCAGTTGCGGAGTAAGGGTGGTGAACGGATAATCTGCTATCTCCGGTTTGGCTGCCGAGACCACACTCAACAGCGTGGACTTGCCCGCATTCGGAAAACCTACCAGACCGACATCCGCCAGCACCTTCAGTTGCATGATGACGGTTCGTTCCTGCGCCGGTTCACCGGGCTGGGCATACCGGGGCGCCTGATTGGTCGCCGTACGGAAATGCCAGTTGCCCAAACCGCCACGACCGCCTTTGAGAAGTACCACGCGCTCGTCGTGCTCTTTGACCTCGCAGATGAACTCACCTGTCTCGCCGTCATAGACCACGGTTCCGCACGGTACTTCGATGATCTTATCCTCACCGTCCTTACCAAAAGACCGGCTCTGACCGCCCTTCCCGCCGTCGGTCGCCATGATATGCTTCTGATATTTCAGATGCAACAGCGTCCATAGATTGCGGTTGCCGCGTAAGATGACCGAACCGCCTTTGCCGCCGTCACCGCCGTCAGGACCTCCCTTGGGTAAGTACTTCGCACGATGAAGGTGCATGCAGCCTGCACCGCCCTTTCCCGAGCGGCAATAAATCTTAACGTAGTCAATGAAATTCGCGGCCATTGGTTGGTTGGGTTAGAGGGTTAGCGGTTGATTTCCCGGTCCACGATACGCATGATCTGCAGGAACACATCCGCCATCGTGTGATTACCGTTCACGGCAAAATAATTGCCATGGTGCAGGTAATAATGCGCTACGGGTTCGGTCTGCTGATGATAGACGGCAATGCGGTGACGGATGGTATTGAGGTTGTCATCCTTCCGTCCGCTCACTTTACCGCGCTCTATAAGACGCTGAATCAGCAACTGCTCGTCAACCAGCAGGTCGATCATCATCGCCTCCATGTTGTATTTCTGCAGCAGCTTTGTCAGGGCTTCCGCCTGCGCCACCGTACGGGGATAACCGTCAAAAATCGTACCCTTGCAGTCCGCCGGCAGGTTCGCGATGTAATTCTCAATCACGCCGTACATCATATCGTCCGGCACCAGATTGCCCTTCGAGATCAATGCGTCTATCTGCTTGCCCAATTCACTGCCGGTGGCAATTTCCGCACGCAGCACATCCCCCGTGGATAAATGCTGTACTCCGTATTTCTGCGCGATGAAGGCGGATTGGGTTCCCTTTCCGCTTCCCGGAGCACCACATAAAATGATATTTAACATACTAACACCTTTTTATAAACAGACACAAAACGAGTTGCCCGATAATGTGAGCAACTCGTTTGTTATGCTGCATGCTGAATTAGAGAGCGAATTTAGCACCCAATTTAGCTTTAGCAACTTTCTTTGCAGGAACGTTGATGATAGCACCTGTACGCGGGTTCTTAGCCTGATGAGCCGGCTTCTCAGCTACTGCGATGTTAGCGTAACCTACGAGCTGTACGCCCTCACCTTTCTTAACTGCCTCAACTGCTGCCTCGAGAGCTGCGTCGATAACCTTAGCTGCTAATGCGTTAGAAACCTCAGCCTTTGCTGCTGCTGCCTTGATAAGTTCAATTTTGTTCATAATAGTGTGTTTTTAGTTATTAATAATGTTAACTATTGATTTCCTTTTTGAAATACGACCGCAAAATTACTAAAAAAAATTGAATTAACAAATATTTTATACATAAAAAATGCATTTTTATAAAAAAAAACGCAATTTTTGTTAAAAAATCCTGAATTTTTCTTGTTTTTTGATAAAAAAGCAGTACCTTTGTCCCCGGATTCGGCATGAACAACGCGGTTCGTTGTACCGACCGACCCAAAAACATGCAATTATGAGAAATCTACCTGTCGTTACGCGCTATTTGTTGATAGCCAACCTGTTTGTTTTCATTCTCTCCGCCGTTTTGGAGAAATACGGCATCCGGTTATGGGAATACTGCGGACTGTTCTATACCGGTCTGCCGCAGTTCCATTTTTGGCAACCGTTCACCTATATGTTCCTGCATGCGAACTTCTGGCATCTGTTCATGAATATGTTCGCCGTCTGGATGTTCGGGCCTGCAATAGAGCATGAGTTCGGCACCCGCCGTTTTCTGACCTTCTATCTCATCTGCGGCCTCGGGGCCGCCTTGGTACAGGAACTCGTATGGCTGGCTACCGGAACCGGGGCCGTCACCATCGGCGCATCCGGTGCCGTTTTCGGCATCCTCTTCGCCTTCGGATGGCTCTTCCCAAACCTGCCCATGTTCCTCCTTTTCATCCCCATACCCATTCGCGCACGCGTATTCGTTTTATTATACGCAGGATTTGAATTATGGCAGGGATTGCAGGATATTCACGGTTCCGGTGGGGACAACGTCGCGCATTTCGCCCACTTGGGCGGATTCATCTTCGGATGGTTCCTTATCCTCTACTGGAAACATATCAACTGGCGTGAACCGGATTTCGGAGGGATGTGGGAGAAATGCAAAAGTCTGTTCCGACGCCGTCACAAACGATTGGACAGCGCCAAGAAAAGCGATTTCGACAATTACCATTATCACAAAAGAGTGTGAGGAGAGGAGAAAGCGCAACCATTACATTTGTTGCAGATAAACAGGCGAAGCCGCACACCGGCGCGCAGCGCCAATAAACTATAGTTGACCCGCTTCCACCAGATTGATGACGCGTTCGATGATTTTATCTTTATCGGACGCGTCGTATTCTTCTTTCAGGTCGTTCTTGAACAGTTTCGCTACGAACTGCCAGAAATTAGCGGACGCTTTTCCGCGGTACTGCTTGATTAACTCATAACTGGTGCGCTCCGTCTCACGGTCCATCAGCTTCATGAGCATCATCCCCTGCGAGGCGTACATCCCGCGCAGGTCTTTCTCGTATTCCTTGTATAATTGCCGCTCAAAACTGCGCCACCACTGACGACGGCTCTTCTGGTCCGGCAGCTTCGCCAGCTCCTCATCCGCATACGCCATCTCCTTCGTAATGCGCTTCGCATACGGCAGTGTCTTCTTCACGTCCCGCACCGTCCGCCAGTAGAACCTCTCCTGCTTCTTGTTCTTGAACCGCATCGGAGGATACACCCATAGATCGTGCAGCCACGCCAGATAAATCGTATCCCCGTTCACCACACGCACGCCGCATTTGCCCGAAGACGGATTGGCAGCGAACATGCTCATGCTCACTGCCAATAATAGGATGATATGTACGAGTTTTCGAGTCATACGGTCGTCCCGTAGTCCTACGGGTAGAACTAATAGTTCAGCGCGAATACCACACGTCCTGCGGACGGTTTGCCCGTCACAATACAGGTACCGGGTTCACTATGATGTCCCGGCAGGTCCGCCAACGGGATGCAACGGATGGTCGCTTTGGTCTCGTCTTTGATACGCTGCTCCGTTTCCGGAGTGCCGTCCCAGTGCGCCAGAATGAAACCGCCCTTCTTGAGCTCCTCTTTGAACTCCTCATAGCTGTTCACCTCACGCGTATTGGCAATACGGAAATCCAGCGCTTTCTGCAGCAGGTTCTTCTGGATCTCCTCAAGGAGGTTCTTCACCGTCTCCACAATGCCATCGATAGACACAGTCTCTTTCGTCTGCGTGTCACGACGGGCTATCTCGATCGTGCCGTTCTCCAAGTCACGGCCACCCATCGCCAGACGAACCGGCACACCCTTCAGTTCGTAGTCCGCGAACTTGTATCCCGGAGTGTATTTCTCGTCCGTGTCCACCTTGACACGGATGCCCAATGCCTTCAATGCATCGGCTATCGGGTTCAGCTTCACCAGCAGTTTATCCAAATCCTCCTGTTTCTTGAAAATAGGCACGATGACTACCTGAATCGGTGCCAGATGCGGCGGCAGAACCAGTCCGTTGTCATCCGAGTGCGTCATGATCAGCGCACCCATCAGACGCGTCGAGACACCCCAACTGGTAGCCCATACGTACTCGTATTTGTTCTCCTTGTTCAGGAACTGTACATCGAAACTCTTGGCAAAGTTCTGCCCTAAGAAATGGCTCGTACCCGCCTGCAGCGCCTTGCCGTCCTGCATCATCGCCTCGATACAGTAGGTGTTCAATGCGCCCGCGAAACGCTCGTTCGGACTCTTCACGCCCTTCACAACCGGAATTGCCATCACGTTCTCCGCGAAGTCGGCATATACATCCAGCATCTGGCGTGCATACTCCTCCGCCTCCTCTTTCGTCGCATGAGCCGTATGGCCTTCCTGCCACAGGAACTCGGCCGTACGCAGGAACAGACGCGTTCGCATCTCCCAACGCATCACGTTGCACCATTGGTTGCACAGGATAGGCAGGTCACGGTAGGACGAGATCCAGTTCTTGTAGGTGCTCCAAATAATGGTCTCCGACGTCGGACGGATGATCAGTTCCTCCTCCAGACGGGCGTTCGGATCCACTACCACACCCTTGCCGTTCGGGTCGTTCATCAGACGGTGGTGCGTCACCACAGCACACTCCTTCGCAAAACCCTCTACGTGCTCCGCCTCACGGCTCAGGAACGACTTCGGGATCAGCAACGGGAAATAGGCGTTCTTCACGCCCTGCTCCTTGAAACGACGGTCCAGCTCTGCCTGTATCGTCTCCCAGATGGCATAACCGTACGGCTTGATTACCATACATCCGCGCACCGCACTCTGCTCGGCCAGATCCGCCTTTACCACCAGTTCATTATACCATTTCGAATAATCCTCACTCCGAGGTGTCAACTTCTGAAAATTCGCCATATGTGTTTATCTGTTTGCTTTCCGTTTTACGTTTTCGTTTTCAGCTATCAGCTTTCAGCTTTTCTGACGTCTGACGGCTCTGTTTAAAAATCGGCTGCAAAGTTACAACAAAAATTTCAAATATGCAAGTACGCCTATGTTTTTCTTGCTAATAAATTTGCACAATTCAAAAAAAAGTAGTAATTTTGCACGCAAAATTGTGTAACAGCCCTTGAGGGCAAATAAATATGGGACTACTATTATTGTTTTTAATCGGCGCAATGGCCATCAGTTTTCTATGCTCCGTCCTGGAGTCTGTGCTGATGTCCACCTCGCTCAGTTATATCAACTTACGCGAAGAGGAAGGATACAAACCCGCTTCCCTGATGGCACGGTACAAGGATGACACGGGGCGGCCGTTAGCCGCTATTCTCTCCCTGAATACCATCGCCAACACCATTGGAGCCGCCGGCGTGGGCATGCAGGCGACCCAGGTGTTCGGCAGCGCATGGTTCGGACTGGTATCCGCCGTCGTCACACTCCTTATTCTTATCTTCGCCGAAATCATTCCCAAGGTCATCGGTACCACCTATTGGCGGCAGTTGATGGGCTTCACGGCAAGGACGATTCATTTCCTGATTATCGTACTGTATCCTTTTGTGCTGCTGGTGGAGTTGATCACCAGAATGTTCCCGGACAACGAAGACGAACCGTCCGTGAGCCGAGAGGAAGTGCTGTCCATGGTGAGCGTCGGAGAGGAAGAAGGCGTTGTGGATGAGGATGAGAACAAGATTTTCTCCAACCTCATGCGCCTCGACACCATCCATGCCTACGATGTGATGACCCCGCGTGTGGTGGCGAAGATCGCGCCGGAGAACATGACGCTCAGGGCGTACTATGACAACGACGAGTACGATCATTTCTCGCGTATCCCCTTGTACAAACCCGAAGCGCCGGAATACATCACCGGTTATGTACTACGTAACGACGCATTGGAAGAACTGACGGAAGACCATTTCCGCAAAACCTTGGGAGGCATCAAACGGGACCTGCCGGCCTTTGACCAGGACTTGACGCTCGGTACCATCTTTGACAGCATGCTCAAGCAAAAGAGCCAGATTGCACAGATCATCGACGAATACGGTATGTTCGTGGGCATTTTGACGCTCGAAGACATCATTGAGACCATCTTCGGACTGGAGATCATTGACGAGAACGACACCGTCATCGACATGCAGCAGTATGCCCGCGACCGCTGGGAACAAAGACAGAAAAAATACAAGAAAGTACTAAGTGACAAAATACAAAGTACAAAGGATATGAAGGAGTCACCCGATGCGGCTGAAGAATGACATACATATTCTGAATAAAAAGGCGAAATTCGAGTATATCATCCTCGACCGGTACACCGCCGGCATCGTTTTGTATGGCACGGAGATCAAATCCATCCGTGAGGGCAAGGCGTCGCTGGTGGATAGTTACTGCGCCGTGGAGCACGGGGAAATGTATGTCAAGCAGATGCATATCGCTGAATACCGCTTCGGCAGTTATGCCAATCATGAGGCCAAACGGGACCGGAAGCTGCTCCTCCAGCGCCGCGAGATACGCAAACTCGAGAAAGCCACCAAGGATACCGGCAAGACCATCATCCCTTTGGAACTGTTCATTAACGAGAAAGGACTGGCTAAAATGGAGATCGCCCTCTGCCAGGGCAAACACACATACGACAAACGGCAGAGCCTGCGCGAAGCGGATGACAAACGCCAGATGGACCAGGTTCGGAAAATGACACACTTTAATTGACAATTGACCGTAAAATCGTAAATCTCTATAAATTTGTCAATCAATCGTACATC
>Ga0265301_10000965_pt1 | contig 39484 bp, 62 predicted proteins | sample AusTroGonzalo_MG_2_FD_193488 | JGI IMG/M metagenome (GOLD analysis project Ga0265301, IMG submission 193488) | Bovine rumen microbial communities from tropical cattle in Woodstock, Queensland, Australia - Gonzalo_04 | ecosystem: Host-associated > Mammals > Digestive system > Stomach > Rumen ...
ACAAAATGCTTATGGTTTAGATATTCTTAAAGATTATAAAAAGACAAGTCAAAGATTATACATACTTGTATTACTACTTGTTATAGCAATAATAGTACTAGGACTACACCATTTATTAGGTTGTTAAATGAATTTCTTCTTATTCACAAAGAAAGATTATGACTACTTAGTAGAACAATGTATGTTAGATAAAGACTATTCAAAACTACTAGAAATGGAAATAAAGGGTTATAGTAGAACTAAAATGGCTATGGAACTTTTAGTCAGTGAATCTAAACTAGATACAATGATAAAAAATTTGAAGAAAAAAATTAAGAAAATATTATAAAAAACAAGAAAGAACTCAGGGAAACCTGAGTCTTTTTTTGTGTCATAATTTAATTATGAAAAGGGAAATAAGACCTAATAGGTTAAGTTTAAAACACTAATTGAGGGGCATAACTTTTCTTTAGGAGGAATTATGAATAATAACTATATGGTAGACAACCTATTACGTCAAAGGGAAAAAATAGATGATATGTTAAAGAACTATTCACAACCAATGAACGTATTTAATGTAGGTACACAAGTAGATTTTGAGGCACGTATGATAACCAAAGATGAAAACCCAAAAGATATTATGGTGCAACGAAAAACAGCATTTATATGTCTCGATAGTGCATTATTAACAATAAAAGAGATAAATGGTGATCTAAAGGAATACCCAATAATACTACCAAAGACACCAGAACAAATTGAAAATGAAGAATTAAAAGAACGTATAGAACAATTAGAAAAGGAGTTGAAAGAGAAGCAATGAACATGAATTTATTAATGCAAATAATGAAAAGTGGCAACCCACAACAAATGATAATGAACATGATGACTCCACAGCAAAAAGCAATGGCACAAGCGTTTCTTAGTAACCCTAATAGAGAACAAGCATTGCAAGATTTAATGAAACAAAATGGGGTAACTCAAGAACAAGTACAACAAGTAAGTCAGTTTATTAACTCAAAGTAGAGTTGATATAAAGAAAGGAGGAAACATGAACGGAACTTCAAGTATGGGGTTAGATTGGTCTGGACTAATTGGTCTTTTGATTATCGCTGGTATATTTGGGTTTGGTAATGGTTTTGGTTTTGGTGGATCTGGTGCTGGTACTGCTTTAGGACTAGCAGATATTCAAGCAAGTCTATATAACCAAACACAAGATGCAAATTCAAGACAATTACAATCAAGTGTTGCTATGGTAAATGACAGTATTTTGAATAACAAATATGACAATGCAATACTAATCAAAGATCTATCAAATCAAATGTCTAACAGTGTAGCTGCTATTGGAAACCAAATAGCAAACCAAACTAGCACTATATTAGGTGCTATGAACGAAAATGTTATCAATGATTTACGTGATAAGTTAGCAGTAACTAGAGATGAATTATCTAACACTAGACAAACTGCTATAATTACTGAAAACATTTTAGGAAACTTAGCAACAACAAACCCTAAACCACCTTGTTACTACAACCCATGTGGGTGTGGATGCAGTGGAACTTCTCTATACTAACATATAGATGACTTATAATGACTAGACTATAAGTCTGGTCTATTTTTTACGAAAGGAGGAAAATGTTGAATAACACAATAATATGTTCTGACTTAACAACAGGGACAAATCAAATAGTATTAATACCAAATCGAACAATAAAAACTTTAACTAATACAAGTAATTATCGTTTAGTAATAGCTTGTAATATACCAGAAGCAACTGCTAACTACCCAGTAGCAATACAAGTAGGAACAAATAACATACCAGTTTTATGCAAATATGGTAATGAAATATTAGCAAATCAATTAAATCGTAGAGTAAACTACCCTATTGGTTATGGTAATGAAAATACTGGTTATGTTAACGGACAATTTGTAATACTTAGTTGTTGCAATTTAAACAAGCGAGGAACTGAAACTACAACAGGAGGTGCTAAGAAATAATGGAATACGAAGATGAAGTATGTGAATTTAAGAAGTATGTTAAACAAACTTTGGATCTAATGGTAGATGCTTACAAATGGAAAACTATGGCTAAACATTGTGATGATGAAACTATGAAACAAAAATACATAGCTGTAAGTGATACGTTATTTCAATTATTTATGACTGAACATAACAACTTAGGTGCTATGTTTAAAGGAGAAGCTTAGCGCTTCTTTTTTTGCCATATTTTGCCGATATTTTTGTGTTATATATGTGGTATAAGGAGGATAATATGATAATTGAAAGACTAAAAAGCCCAGTAGTTTGGTGTCAGATAGTTTTATTAATAGCAGAAGCACTTAAATTAATGGGAGTATATGAAGTACCAAATGATGTACTTAACTGGATTCAAGATGGCATAACACTAGGTTTCCAAATATTCGCAGGTTTGAACAACCCTACGGATAGAGAAAACTTTTAGAAAGGAGAGACAATATGGATAAATTTTATTTTCCTATGGAAACGATGAGAATTACACAAAACCCTTTTGGAGATACTTCTCATCACTTACACAATTTAGGTACACCTAAAGACTATCCTATCGACTGTGCCGGTCAAGATACTGGAAAAAGTTGTGCAAAATGTCCAACAACAATGAAAGTAACTGCAGTAAGAGGTCTTGGAGATGGTACAACTAATACAATATGGTTAGTATCTACTGAAAAGGTAAAAACACCTACATTTGAAGATAAAGTATTTATGACACTTACTCATTGGAACGATGATGATTCGGCAATAAAGAAACACAATAAAGTAGGTGCTATAATTAAGAAAGGCGAGATTATTTGTTACGAAGGTAATGACGGTACAGCAGGTAACCATTTACATATTTGTTGTGGTAGAGGATATAGTGATAATTGGGTAGAAAATTCAAAAAGTAAATTAGTAATTCAAGGTGATAATAAAATGCCTAATGAAGTAATGTATCGCTACACAAAATTAACTACTAGAGTAATGGATAATGGTAATTTAAACTGGACATCTACTGATACTGATACTTATAGTGGTTTCCTACCAGAAAGAGGTTACTTTAAACCCGGAGATAGTGGAGATAAAGTATCTAAGATATGTGATTACTTTTCTAAGAAAGTTAGTGGTAATTACTTTGGAGACTACCTAGAAAGTGCAGTTAAGACCTTCCAAAAGCAAAATGGTTTAGAGCAAGATGGAAACATCGGACCAAAGACACTTGCTAAGATGAAAGAACAGGGCTTTAAAGAGTAAATTTTGAGACAACATTGAGACAACATTTTTATGAAAAACAACAAAAAATGACATTTTACAAAAATACGAAACCCTTATAAAATAAGCATAAAACAATGCTATAAAACGATAAAAATATACTCCCCGGCTCCACCAAATAAAAATAAAACCCTTGATTTATAAGGGTTTTTTAATTTTGTTGTTGTTCGAGACAACACTCGAGACAACATTTTTTAAATTTTTAGATTATTTATGTAATCAGTTAGTATGTTTAAATCACTCTTGAACATGTGTGAATAAGTATCAAGAGTAATTGAAGTTTTTGCATGGCCTAGATACTTCGAAACTAATGTAATCGGCATATTAGAATTTATCAAAAAACTTGCACAAGAGTGTCTAAAGTCATGTAATCTAATAGTGCGTAAATTTGCTAGTTTAGAATACTGTATATTCTTATTAGAGATATTTGTGTCTTTAAAAGGTGTTATACCACCAAATAGAAACCATTTATTACTGTAATTAGAATATGCTTTGTACTTCTCTATATTCTGTATAATTTGCTTTAATATATTATCTGGTATTGGTAATACTCTATTAGAGTTTTTAGTCTTAGGTGTGGATATATAATATTCAGTACCTTTTAGTTTAGTGGTTAGTGTCTTATTGATACTAACCTCTTTTTTTATTGTATCAATATCATTAATGCACAATGCTTGTAATTCTCCACGTCTGAAACCCATGAAGTAAAGCATATCAAACCACAACAACCACTCTGGATCGTTTATAACACTACGAAACTTCATATACTCATCAAATGTATAGAAGTCCATTTCCTTTTTAGATTCAATAGTAGATACATTTTCTATAAACTTAATCATCTCATCACTGGTGTTGTAGTATTTGTTAGAGTACTTAATTAATGAACGTAACATGCCCAGTATCTTATTAGTATAAACTGGAGATAAGTCTTGTTTCTTGATGTCTAATAAGAGTTTGTTATACATATTTAGATTAAAGTCATTAATCTTAGTATCTTCTATTCCTCTAAAGTATCTATAAAAGACATTGTATTTCACGATAGACTGAGGCTTCAACTTTGGCTTCATATACTCATAGTATTCCCTCATTATATCTTTAAAGGTTACATTACTACGGTTTATCTTATTCTCTACTATCTTTAATCTATATATAGCTTCCTGTTCCTTTGCTTCTTTAGCTGTTGCATATCTAGGAGACTGATACTGTACTGTCTTTCCATATATATCCTTATATCTAATAACAAAGACATATTTTCTACCATCTTTTGTTGGCGTACGTTTAGTTATCATTTTTTATCTTCCTTTACGTAATCAAGAGTATTTAAAAGCATCTCTTTTCCTCTAGGAGTAATACTAGATATATTTTCAATTTGTTTTTTTAATCTTAGTGTTTCGTTATCTAAATAAGTCTCTAATTCTCCGTTTTCAATTAGATCTTGACTAACCATATCAACAAAATTGATATTTAATGCCTTTGAAATAGAATAAGCAATATCTAAAGGTATCTCAACTTCGCCATTTTCCCATCTAGAAATATTAGACCTATCAGTTTTTACCATATCGGCTAGTTTTTGTTGAGACATATTTTTTGCTAATCTTATGTTTTTCAGATTTTTATTAAAAAAATTTGCCATGTGTAAACTCCTTTTTCTCCTTATAAAATAACACACAAATCACATTTTAGCAAATATCTTTGTGAAAATATTCACATTTATTGTTGACTTTGTGGAAATATGCACGTATAATTGAATTAACAAGTTAGGAGGTGATAGAGTGAATTATAGAGTAGCGAAAGAGCTAAAAGCAGAAAGAGTAAAGAGAGATTTAAGCATAGCTGATGTTGCAAAAGCCTTAGAAACATGCGGTGAAACAATAAGAAGATACGAGTCAGGTACATATACATTAACAATAGAAAAGATTGAGAAACTTTTAAAGTTTTACAATGTTGATCCCTCTATTTTTTTTAGAAACGTGTGTGGAGAAATGCACGATTAAGGCTATATTGCAACAAAAAAATGAGGCACCCGAAGATACCTCAAAAACGAAAAATATAAATGTTACTAAACAACATGCTTAATAACTACCTTTATTTAGTAAAGGTAACTTTATGATAGCACGTTGGGTTTAAAAAATCAAGTTTAGTGGCAACGAAATACAAAAGAGCAGGAGGTAAAAATGAAAGATAGTTTTGTATTTTATAGAAGTTTTTTCGAAAGCACAAAGGGTTTGCCTGACGAGAGCAGATTAAGGCTATTTGATAACATTTGTGAGTTAGCTCTTAATGATAGAGATATTGACGGGTTACATGGAATTGAAGTAAATATTTTTACTTTAATAAGACCACAAATCGAAGCAAATAACCAAAGGTATGAGAACGGCAAAAAAGGTGGTAGACCTAGTAAAAAAACCAATGGTTATAAAAAAGAAAAAACCATAGGTTATGAAATTGAAAAACCTAATGTAAATGTAAATGATAATGAAAATGTTAATGTAAATGAAAATAATAAAGAAAATATTAAAAGAAAACCAACAATAGAAGAAGTAATAGCTTATGTAAAAGAAAGAAATAGCAACGTAGATCCACAAACATTTTATGACTACTATAACGTTGCTAACTGGAAAGATGTTAAGAACTGGAAGCAAAAATTAATAACCTGGGAAAAACATCAAACTAGCAATAAAAAGAATCGCCAAGAAGAAATAGATGCGATGGTAAAAAGATTATCTTATTTAGATGAGGAGTAAATATGAAAGTAAGTGAAATAGTAAATCTATTCGAAAGAATAAAGAAACATTACAACAACTTTGGTTATGATGACCAAAAAGTACAAGAGTGGAATAAATTCTTAAAAAACTACACAAACGAAAGTGTATCAGATAACTTTGAGAAATACATACTTGATGGACTAGATAGACCACCACTTGTAGCTGAACTAATTAGAAATGCCGATAAAGTAAATGAAGAAGTAAAACCACCTGTATATATTCAATGTGACTTATGTAAAAAGAAACTTCTTATAGGAGAAGATGATTGGGACATATTTGAAAAGCATCATCGTAAATGTAGCAAGATAGACTTTATTGATAGACAAACACAAAAAACTCTAGGAGAGGTAATTGATAAAGAAGAATACTATGCCATGAGTGATGAGGAACTTGATTCCATTTATAGAAAAGTAATGGACACTTATATGAAAATAAAAAGTGGCTCTTTTATCAAAAGAATACCAAATGAAGACTAAAGATTTATTTGGAGTCTTAGGTAACATTGAGCGAAAGAAACATAGACTTAACTCAGATAAAAATTGGTACAACAAAGTAGTAAATGCCGAGCCAAAAAAGATATATCGTGAGTGTCCTAAATGTGGCATGAGAGTTGGAATACCCGAGATATACCCAACACAATGGTGTTTCATGTGTGGAGAAACGATATATCAAGATTTAGAAAAGAACGAAGAAGCTAAAAAGAAATTTGAATTTATCAAGAAAATGAAGAAAGAGGTTAAAAATGGGAATAATAAAAAAACTAATAGAAGAAAGAACATATCGCAAGAAATATAATGCACTAATGATAGTCTACCTAGACTTTATGCATGAAATGGAAGATTTAGAAGATGAAAATGAGAAACTAACACAAGAGTTACTAAGACTAAAGAAAGAGAGGTGCAAATGTGGAACTACTAGAAAAGAATTATCTAACGATAAAGGATCTACAAGCAATAGCAGGAATAGGGTATCAGTCAGCAAACAAGATAATGAAAGAGGCAGTAGACCTAGCGATAGCAAGAAACTATCTACTACCACGTACTAATAAATTAATAGCACCTACGAAAATTATAAGAGAATTATTGAAGATATGAGAGGGAAAGAAAAATGATAGTAAATAAAAAAGAATATGAAAAATTAAAAGAAATATCAAAACTAACATTAACTGATTACAACATAACATTAGTCGAGCAAGACAAGTACTGGTTGCCCGAAGATAGTATTATGAACATAATTGAAGACTTGAAATATGAATATGACCATATATCAGAAGAACTTGAAGACTGCAAGAGCAATTACAATGACCAAATAGACCTAGATTATTACTATGAGAGAGAAAAAGAGAGGAAATTATTAAATGGAGAGAACGTTTAGAACATTAAAAGCAAATGAGATAGACTGTCGTGTAGCACAAATAGCAAGCAACTGGTTAACATTACTACTTTATAAAAATGCAAGAGTAGATATGGACATATTAGATGAAACAGTAGGTGCTATGAACTGGAAAAGAGAACATTTAAGAGACAATGCTAACTGTGTAGTGTCTATATATAACGAAGACACAAAAGAGTGGGTATCTAAAGAAGATACAGGAACTGAGTCATTTAGTGAAGCTGAAAAAGGACTAGCAAGCGATTCTTTCAAAAGAGCATGTGTTAACTGGGGTATTGGTAGAGAACTTTATTCAGCACCTAGTATATTCATACTGCCAAATAAAGATATGATACCTAAGGGTAAAGATAGCGAGTTTTATCAAAATGATAAAGGAAAATATGAAACAAAAACTAGATTTAACGTAAGTTATATAGACTACGACTCTAATCGAAGAATAAAAGATTTAGAGATTAGAGACAATAAAGGCAACATAAGATTTAGTCAATTATCAAAAGAAGTAGAAAAGCAATTCTTAAAAACAAGCCAAGAACTATCAAAACTACTTAACTCAGTAGAAGAAAAAGACGACAAGTTTAATAGAGATAGATTTTACGAATACTTTGGAGTTAAGACTGATAGTCAATTAACTGAAGAACAAAAACTAGAGGCAATTGAACTATTAAAGAAAACTGAAAAGGCGAAATCAAATGAGAAATAGAGTAGGTGGAGAAAACACAACACTAGAAACAAGACTAGAAAGTCAATCTAGTGTAGATAAGAATTTAAGATATGCACAAATATTAGATACTTTGAAAAATCGAGAAATGACAGCAAAAGAGATAGCAAATGAAATGTGGATCAAGAACATGATACCAACAAATGAAAGAAACTTTGTATCTCCAAGATTAACTGAATTGTTATATCAAGGAGTACTTGAAGTAGTAGGAAAAACAAAATGTGACTGGACTGGAAAGACAGTATCAGTATTTAGGAGGGTAAATGAACGTAATTAATATCGATAAAGATAAAAACAATGTACCAGTTAGGGTATATAAAAACGAAAATGGTAAATATTCAGTAGCAATTAGTAAAAAAGTAGGAGAGGAATACGTAAATAGATACTTCCCAGTAGAGTTTTTAAAAGATGTCTCAGTAGAAAACAAAACCGACATAATAATTAAACACGCATATATGTCGTGGTATGACTGGGAACATGAAGATAAAAAGGGTACAACATGGCTAATTAAGATAACAGCTTTTGACTTAGCAAATGAAACACAATCTGATGAAGTAACACCTCAAAATATTGATAAATGGGAGTCTGCAAAGAGTATTGAAATTGAGCCTGATGAACTACCTTTTTACTAAAATGAAGGTGCGTTATGGAACTAACTTTAGAGGACGCAACAAAGGAACTTGACAAATTAGAGAACGATAAATTGTATTATGAAAATCGTTTAGAGCAAATAGTAAGTTTAGTAATGCCTCATAGTCCAGATACTCAAAATGAAAAAGTAGATGGTGGAGAACGAGTAGATAAATTACTAAAATATACTGACCTTAAAAATGAATTAGATATTGAATACAATTTAAAATACATAAATGACAAGATATATTCACTAAACAAATGGATCAATGGAGAGCTGATTCGACTAGACAAACATGGTGAAACCGAAAAAATGATAGTGTATCTACGTGAACATAAAAAAGTAAAAGATAGATACACAAATAGAATAAGACAAATGACATGGCGTGAAATAGCAAAAGAGACACATTATTCAGAACGAGCAGTTAGATACTTTTACAAAAATTCAATAAAAGAGAGAGAACAAAATGGTAACAAAACAAAACTTTAAAAAAGGCGTAGATATAATTTACTTTGAAGATAGTACAAAAGTAACGAATAGTTATTTACTGGACAATGATGAAGTAGAAAGAGTAGCTATTGAGATACACTTCTCTAGAAGTAGCAAGTACGACTGGAAGTGTATCTGCTTGCGTACTGAAAAAAGTTATATGCAAGAAATAAAAGCACATAATAGACTGTTTAGTTTAGGCTTATGGAGAACACATACAATTGATACCGATTTAGAAGAAGAAATAGATATGATACATAAATTTATATATTGGTTACTGGGGAGATGAAGTATGGAAGAATTAGCAATAGAAGAACTAACAAGATTGTTTATACAAGAAGATTTTAAAGAGAGAGATTATAAGACATATTACAAGATAACAAAAAAAGACATAATCAATATATGTCTTAAAGTAGTGAAATTAATGGAGAGTGTTAAGAAATGTTAGAGTTAGCAATAGGCTTTATATTAGGTGTAATAACAATGTGTATCTTTATAGGTGGTAAAGATGAGTGAAAAGTATAGCAAAGCAAAACAAGAATTGTTAGATAAGGCAATAAAACTTAATTATGATAGCAAAATACCACTATTTAAAGGAATATTTATTATTCAAGAAAGAACATTACATGATAGTGGTTATAGAATGATGAATGTAATAGGACACACTGAATACAAAAAAGAATTAAAAGACTTTGAATATTACTTTATAAGTTGTTGTAGTGATGTTGTAGATTTTAGTCCACTATTTGAAGAATATGTAAAACACAATTATTCTATGGGAGATATTCACTTAGATATAAATAGAAATGGAATAATACATATATGGACTAATAGTAATAAGTGGTTAAGATGTTGGGGTACTAACTTATCTAGTTGTGATTTTGAGTTTGTTGATTCAGGAAGTGATAAAGAGTGACAAATAGAGAGTTTGAACAATGGTTGGATGAAAGAGATAAAGTTGCAATAAGTGGTAAATATGAAGATTATGAAAAATTTTGTTTAAAATATCATATACCACAAGCACCAAATAATGAAGTGTTTGAAATAATGATACATAAGATAAGAGCAAACATTACAAGAGGAATACCTGAAAAAATGCAAGAAGAAAGCAAAAAATGGCTATTAGATAATGGCTACAAATTGTTTTAGGAAGTGATAAAGAGTGATAGAAGAAATGAATAAAGTAAAAGCATTGTTTCCTGATAATGTAGAAAAAATAATTATCTCAAAAGATGATTACGATAGACTAACAGGGGAATTGACACTAGAAAACATTGAATTAAAGCAAGAAATAGAAAGACTAAACTCTATCATAAAAGAAGCAAGAGAATTATTAAAAAATGATTATTTTGAAGATGGATCATTTACTACTGAAAAAAGAGTATTTGAATTATTAGATAAAGTAGAGGAGAAAGAAAATGGAACAAGAAATAACTGATTATATAAGTGTTATGGTAGATAAATTAGATAAGATAATACAATACCTACAAACATACAAAGAAATAACTAGAGAGCAAGATATAGCAAGACAAAAACTAGAAGAAGCAGTATTTTGGCTAACTTATGGAATAGAGGAGAAAGAAAATGAATAATAAGCAAAGAGAAGTAGTAAACATAGTAAAAGAAAGAGTTAAGAATTTTTTAGAATACACATATAGAAATACTGATGTAGAGTTTACTGATGAAATGAAAAGAGAAATAGAGGGTAAAAATCTACCAATAAATTACACTACACTATATGAAGCATATCTAAATACAAGTGATAAGTTAAGAGAAAGCGATTACAAGTTATATCAAATAGAGAAGTACATAGATGAAGAACTTGTAATGACAAAAGATGGACTACAATTCTTAAAGTACACAAAAGAAGGAAAGAATATTAAGGACATACTAGATGGAAAAAAGGAATACAAAGTTAAAAGAAAGTGATGATGAGTTAATTGAAGATATTATTGAGGAGATAAGATTGTGAAAGAAAAATTAATTGAGATAATACAACATTATGGCACATTGAATCAACTTAAATATTTACATACTGAATACTTTGAACTTGACGAAGCTATCCTAGAATATGAAAATGATGAGTATTATCATTTTGATGAAGTAAACAATAGATACAAATTACATATTGCAGAAGAACTAGCCGATGTTATGACAATGTTAAAACAAATACAATACAACTATGGAATAACTGATGAAACAGTAAATGAAATAATGAATAAAAAAATAGATAGACAACTATATAGAATTGCTATGGAAGAAGAAACGGAGAATATATGAGTGATCTAAGTGGTGTTGTCTCTGATTATGAAAAAGCAATACAAAAAATAAAATCACAAGAAAGAGAAATAGAATTACTAAGAAATAGTTTAAAAAAATATAAAATATTAGCAAATAATGCAGGAAGATATAGACAAGAAAATAATACTTTAATAGAAGCAAACATAAAATTAGTCGATACAATTAAACAATATAACCCTAATCACTTTGTTGGTGGAACAGGAAGACACGATACAGTATTAGAGCCACTAAATAGCCCCATAGACGAATATTAAGATTAATTTGGTATAATTATACTAGAGAGACATAAAATCAAAATTAGAGGTATTTATGGAAGAAATTGAAGAAATAGAAGAACAAGAACGTATTGACGAACTAGAACGACTAGAGTATGAAAATAAAAAATTAAAAGAAAAATTAAACAAGATAACTGAAATAGTTAAGCATAAACCAGCACATACAAGTGATTATATTATTAATTATCAAAGTGCTATGGCACAACTAGAGAGTATTGTTTATGTTTTAAAGGGACTAGCATAGTCTCTTTTTTATTGCACGCAAAAAAAAGAGGAGAGCCACAACGGACTCTCCCTATACTGTATTATATTAAATAAAAAAATAAAAACCTAGACTACATGGATCTAAGTTTTTCAGTCGCCCATCTAACAAATTCTGCATTACTCATTTTTTTGTTTTTTAGCAATTCTTTTAATTCAGTATATTCTTCTTTCTTTAATTGAGCCGAGAACATACTATAATTCTTCTTGTTATAATCGTCTATATATTTTAATTGTTTTTGTTTTCCCTCACTGAATTGACTAATCTTTCCCATAATTTCACCTCACTTTCATTATATATCACTTGCTATAATAAGTCAATTTAAAGCACCTTTTTGTACCATAGACAAGCAAAATATCGGTTTATCTTCTCTACCATGATTAACTCTAATCATATCGCCAATTAAATACATACACGTTTCTTTACTACATAAGTCATGTGTTTCTTTAAATGGTATATGTTGCTTTAGATATTTTATTAGCTTGTTATGATATTCTTCATATTTAGGTATTTTTCTTAATTCTTCATCAATTACACGTAAAAGTGGTGTACCTGTACTAAAATGCTTTTTATAATAATCGTCAACTCCATAAGATAATAAATCTTCCAAATCAACATTATTATCTACTGGATCAATTTCATCAAATATAGATAATTGATTGTCTTCACTTGAAACATTTATATCTTCATTATCTAAATCAAACAATGTTAATTCTTTCATTTAAACACACTCCTTATATTCCCAATAATCATTTTCATAATCTTCAACATTGTATTTATCTTTATATTTTAAATACAAGTCTTTACTTGTTTTTACTAATTTAATACTCCAATAATCTTCAATTAGTGGTATTAAACTCTCGTTTTTTATTTTGTAATTTTTTAAAGCATTGTATAATTCCCAATTCTCGTCACTATCACACCAAGACATAGCACTTTTTCTCCAATCACTTATAGATTGTACATACATACCCCACGTTCCACCTTGATAATCTCTTACACCTCTATAATATTCCATGATTCACTCCTCCAATTCTTTTCTAACCAACTATCATAATATGGTGCGTTGCCATCAAAAAACCAACTAACCATTGAATTATAAAAATCTTCTTCATTAAGTTTTCCAATTATTTTTGAATATGTTTCTCTAAAACTTTCTACATATTTATCTTCATTTTCGTTAATTACTCTTTTTAATTTTAATAATCTATTTGTTTCTTCTTTATTCATTTTCCATTTTCTCCTTTTGAAGCATAGTTACAATGTTAGACCACAATTCAACTATTTGTAAATCAGTTAAACTATCAATATAATCTATCAAATCATATCTATTAACTTCTTTTAATGTTTCTTTTAACATTTTTCTGCGATATTTAAGTATAGTCATAACCTAATTACTCCATTTCTATTCCAACATGTTTTACTACTAAGTCGCCCATAACTCCTATTCCAACTCCAAGTAGATAGAAGTTATTCATTTCGTTCAAGATCTTAATTGCATCAGAACTTTGATTTATATAATTTACTAATTCTTCATTATCTATGCTTGTATCTTGTCTTAATCTAATCATTTCTTCTTCTAAATGTTTTATTAAATCGTTTTTATAACCAATTACAAAGCCGTCATATTCTATTAAATTTTTCATTTATCTCACTCCTTACATTTTCTAAATCTTCATTGTCCATAATTAAATATGTACTTTTATCTTTAAAATCTATTACTTGTATATCATTTAACTTCGTTTTACTAAAACAACTATCTATTAATCTTAATAAATCGTTGTTATTAGAATAGGGTAGAGTGTTATGAGTACCATTTACATCTACTAATAACACTCCTTTATAGTTTTTATATTCTATTTTCATTTCTAACTCCTAATACTTCTTAATTGGTAGTGCTAGATAAAAGCCATTTTCATTTTCATAAGTACATGGTCTTGTTTCTCCATAGTAATTCATTGTTACTTCACTATCTTTTATTTGTAGTAGTGTTACCATATCTTTTAGATATTCACTATCTAACATTATCTTGTTTCCTTTATTTGTTTCAAATGTCATTAATCTACTATCTTTGTTTTTACTTCCTTTTGCTTTAGATTTTTCTTTTACTTCTTCTACATTAAATGTAAATGTTTCCTCAGTATCTGCAAGTTTATCTATGATTGCTTTTAGATTAGGATAATTTCCCTCGATCTTCTCTATGTCTTTATGTTTCTTTGTATATTCTTTTTCGTTGTTTAATTCAGCATTAAATGCTACTTTAAATGGTAGACTATCTCTATTTAGTACGCATAATCTATAACTATCAGTAAATGCTACTTTATTATCTTCTAATGGTGTATATGCACTTAATACTGGTCTTATTTTTTCACTATATTTTAGTATCTTCTTTACTGTTGCAAGTACTTGTTTTTCACTTGCTTTATTTGTTTTTGTTTCCTTTTTTGTTTCTACTCGTGTATCTTCAATATCTAAAACGATATCAGATTCTTCTACTTTCTTTTTTTCTTTTGTTTGTTTCTTTTCTACTTTTTCAAGTCCTAAATCACTTCTTTTAATATACCAACACTTATTAAATGAACTCCATTTCCAATTGTTTTGTTTTAATATATCTCTTTCAAGTCCAGAGGGTATAGAGGTAAAATATATCTCTATACCTTCTTTTTTATTATTCTCTCTAATTGTATGCTTTGTTATTAAGTTATAATTCTTTACTAATGTATCTATCATTTTTTATTTTTCCTCACTTTCATTATTTGATTTACTACTTAAAAATGTTACTTTTTCGGCAACTACTTCAGTTTTATATGTTTTTTCTTCTAGTACATTTTCTTCTATAATTGTTTGTATTCTTCCTTTAACTCCTACAATATCGCCTTTTTTACAATATTCAGCTGTATTCTCTGCAATATTATTCCATAATCTGCAAGTTATAAAGTCCGTTTCATATTCTCCATTTTCATTTTTGAAAGGTCTTGGCACTGCTAGAGTTAATAATGTTTCTTTTTTTCCTCCCTCTAATTCCTTTACTTCTAGGTCGCTTGTTAATCTTCCTACTAATACTACTTGATTTAACATAAAATAATCACACTCCTTTACTAATTTTTTTATATTTTTCGTTAAATCTCTACTCTGTCTTTTCTAGGGCTTGTAACCTACCTCGGCGACATTAAAGATTACTAGATAAAATCTAGTAATTATTTTATATTTCTATTACGTTAGCATTTTGACATTTAATTCTATTTAATGTTTTAATTGCCTCGTCATAATCGTTAAATATTTTTGCATCTTCTTTTACGTTTGAAAAATTAACCATTATAATTGTTCCTTGTACTTCAAAAGTACCTGTAAAATAGCAATCGTCATATTGTTTTATTATGTATTTCATTATTCAATAACTCCTCTCTTTTTTAATTCTTGTACTTTGTATTCAAGAGGTCTAAATGCACTCAAAACATATTTTTCTTGTATGTAGTCATAGTCTACTGTTGCATATAACCACTCGTCTCTAAATCTTAGATATACAAATTCAATATCACTTTCTACAATATTTTCTAAAAAGTTTGTTAGATATTCTTCATTAATTCTTTTTTCTTCTCCTCGGTCTCTATGATATGCAATCGTTACATCTTCTTGAGGGTTGTCAAAACTATGTTCTCCAGACGTGGAGATCTTTTTTCTAAGTGATGATATATCTCCTAGATTAATTAATTCTTCAGTACGTGCGTTATTGTTATAATAATCAATTAACATTTTTCCATTGTATTCAACGTAACCGTCCCAATGACAATAGATACTTTTTACTTTTAATTCATTTTTGTTTGTACCAAAAACAATTCCAATTCTTGAACGTGTACTCATTTTTACACCTCACTATATTCAACTACTTGCATATTATTTTTTTCTGCAAGTCTTCTAATTTTTGATTGAATATGACTTGTTGTACTACTATATTTTTTAATGTTTAGATATATTTTATTGTTTTCGTGATATGCAATTCTAGTTGCATAGTTAATTAATTCTAGTCCATTACTTTGTAACGTTCTACCTTTGTACTCATAGTACCCATTGATGATATTTCTAAGTGGAGTTTGTGCTGCTTTTTTATTTAAAAAAGCTAAAATTACATTTTCATTATTCATATTTTTCGTTTCCTTTTCTAGTGCTATTTTTTAAGCACTTTATAACCAATAAATTTTATTAGTTATAAACTACCTAAAAAGATAGTTTTTCGCCTTGTATTGTGTTTATTTCACTATCACACTTTTTTACACGCTTGAGGGTTTCCACCTCATAACACTTAACGTCTTCTTCAGAACGTGCAAAGGTCTATGGAAATATATTTATTATTTTTTTGCTTTTTCTACCTACCTAAATAGTATCTTTTAATTGCCTTAAAAAGACTTGTTTAGGCGTTGTTTGAAAACTTCACCAACTAATCAAACAATAAATATATAATTTTCAAATAACTAAATGCGATTGTACGTGTCTATTATACGACTTGGTATAATATTAATTATTAGAAGTTTTCCCTCATTATTTGAGCCCACGATTTAAACTCACTTACCACGCACACTGTCTTGCAAGTAGTCGTTGTGTAGTCGCTTTTTCTCACTTCACTTACGATTATATCACTTCGTATATATTTAGTCAAGAACTTTTTCTTCAAAGTCCTTTTTCAGTCGGTAGCGATTAGGTCGCTTTTCTCAACTGACAACTCCATTATACCACTTCGTATGATAAAGTCAACAACAAATTTTTTAATAAATATATATTTATATATATTTATTACTTTTTTAAACTTTGCCAACTATTGCCACTTTTTTTATGTTATATATTATAATAACAAAGTGAACTCATAGTAGAAAACGTGAACTAATCAAAAGAAAAAAGAAGAAGTGTTTTATATGATAAACAAAGAGAAACATAGCAACAAACTAAGCGAAGAAGACAAGAAAAACATAATCAAAGAGTATGTACTAGATAGAAGTATAGAAAATCAATCTTTGATATGTAGTAAATACAATATAACACGTCAAACAATCTGGAAACTATCAAAGACAATAAACGAAGACCAAAAACAAAAGATAATAGATGCAAGTATAAAAGAGTATCAAAAAGAATTTACAAAAAAAACAACCATAATTATCAATAAAATGTTAGATAGACTTAATAAAGAGTTAGAAAATACCGATAAAATACAATTATCACAATTAACAACCTCAATCGGTATTTTATACGATAAGATGCGATTAAATGAAAATCTATCAACAAGCAATAATTCAATAAAAATAGACATAAAAATCGAGTAAAGCAACATAACGCATATTATAGGAAGTAAAAAAATTCTAGTCTACGACTAGAAAGGACTACTACTAGAGGAGGGAGACAAGCAACAGTGGTTGCATAGCAACCAAGCCGGGTGTACCCCTCCCTAGTACCCTATACCTTTGAAAAAGGTACTGAAAATTTTTTCAGGATACCTATATATATGCACATACACAGATATATTTTAAAACAGGTATTCAAAAGAATAAATTGTTATCTTAACGATAACATATAATTAAGAATAAATCAAATGCATATACAGATTCCTTTCTATGATCGTGCTGTTTAGCGAGACAACTCGCTAGTAGCATTGAGTAGATATATATATACGGTCTTTCAAGAGGACATATAATATGTTTCGTGTAAAAGCCGCAGTGTTGCGAAACACATAGGGTATCGATTTGCTAAAGAGCATACTACAAGACAACCATAACTTAGCTTAATTAGCTATAACAAACTTATATCTATTCAATGGTGCTAATGACAAGCATCACTCCGTTCATAAAAATGGTAGTCGAGCATACAAGACTTTAACTGTTGCAATCACCTCCGATGGACTGTTCTATATGAACTGGATCGGCAAGCAGCGAATGAAGCTGCTTAATGCTCATTATATAAAAAACTCTTTCCCCGATATAATGGGCATTGAGGAGTTTCACTCCGTGTAATTACATACCCCCGGTCAATATATGACATGGGGCTTTTTATTTGGACTTTTGTTAGGTACCAATACAGGTACTTAAAAACTGGAGGAAATATGGAGTTTGAGGTAATTGGGAAAATACAACCTAAACAACGACCACGATTTGTTAAACGAGGTGCATATATACAAACATATACACCTGAGCCTACATTAAAATATCAAAAATTAGTAGCAGATTCTTATTTGGAGAAGTATGGTAATCTAAAAGAATTAACTGGGGCATTATCTGTTGAGATAACTGCTTTTTTTAATGTACCAAAAAGCTATTCTAAAAAACGACGTAGAGAATTATATGGCAAGCCTAATACACAGCATAATGGAGACATTGATAATATTGCTAAGAGTGTATTAGATGGTTTAAATGGAATTGCTTATGATGATGACACGATAATATATGATCTTCATATAACTAAGTATTATGTAACAAGTGATGAAGATACTGAAAGAGTTGTGGTAAAGATATGCAATTAATATATTGTTGGTTTGGTGGGAACGAGAAACCTGAAGTTGTAAATAATTGTATAGCTTCATGGAAAAAAGTTATGCCAGACTGTGAGCTCTTGGAAATTAATGAAACTAATTTTGATATACACATGAATAAATATGTTGAAGCTGCTTATGAAAATAAGAAATGGGCTTTTGTATCTGACGTTGCTAGATTATGGGCATTATATAACTATGGTGGTATCTATTTAGATACTGACGTAATGGTATATCGTGATTTACGAGAATTAATTGATAATACTGTACCTGCTTTTACTGGGTTTGAACAACCAACGTACCCTGTATGTGCAGTAATGTATGCTGAGCCTAAAAATGAAATAATAAAGCAAATGTTAGATTGGTATGATGATAAGACATTTACAGTACATGAGAATTGGTATGAATATGAAACAAATACAATGATTATGTCAGATATACTTGCATTAAATGGAATCGACCGTAATAGATTTGAAACGCAGCAAGTACCGAACTTTAAAGTATATTCTAAAGAAGTTATGGACAAGTATCAGAAACACTTAATGCTTGGATCGTGGGGTGCAAAGTGAAAAAACAAAAGACACTATATGTTTATCACTCCAGATTTTGTGAAATTGGTGGAGTTGAAACATTTTTATATAACTTTGTAATTAATTTATGGGAATACTACGATATAACAATACTCTATGATACTGGGTATTATACACAAATGCAGCGTATAAAACCCTATTGTAACTTAGTTAAGTATGATAAAAACAAGACATATACATGTGATATATTTATTCGCAATTCTGTGTGGGGTAGCGTTCCTGATAATGTAGTATCAAAAGATAATCGTTATATTGAAATGAGACACGCTAATTATAAATATTTATATGATAAAAAGATATTAAATGGTGAATATAAGCCTTTCAGTAAAACAAATGAGGTAATCGGTTGTGGTTACTTTGTTTCTAAAATGTCGGAGTTAGTCTTACACGATAAGCCTACAACGATTCAAAATATACTAGCACCAACACAAAAAGTTAAACCTGTTTTACATTTAATTAGTTGCACACGTATTGATCCTGATAAAGGTGGAAAACGTATGGAGAGGCTTTGTGAAATGTTACGTGAAGCTGGTATTAAGTTTGACTGGAAAATATTCACAAACGGTCCTCATCACTTAACTGGAGAAGAGATACAGTACTATGAGCCTAGATTTGATATATGGGACTATTTAGCTGATGCTGATTATACTGTTTTACTCTCTGACGTTGAGGGGCTTCCTTATACAGTACAGGAGTCTTTGCAATATAAAACTCCATGTATTGTAACTGATATTGAGGGTTGTACTGAATTAGTACATGATGGAGTCAATGGCTATGTAGTACCTCTTGATATGAAATTTAATGTTAAAAAGTTATTAAAGATACCTGTTTTAAAAGATTATGATAATCACGCTAAAGAAAAATGGCTAGATTATCTTGGAGGAGGAGTATATATGAAAAAGACTGAAAAGAAAATACCTGAGGAGAAATTAATTAAACTTGAAGCAATTAATACTGATGAATACGATAGATATGCTGAAATTATTAAAATAACACCTAAGAATAATAAATTACTTGGTTGGGTTATTGCTGGAGACATCTTAGAAACTAATGAAGAAATTGCAAAAGACCTAGAAGAAAAGAAACTAGCTAAGAGAATAGATGAGTAATCTATTCTTTTTTTATTTGAAAGAGGGTGATTAACCACTTGGCAAACTTAGATGTAAAAATTACTAAGAAACAAAACGAGTTTATGACATCTGAAGCTTTCGAGACATTGTTCGGAGGGGCTGCCGGTGGTGGTTAGGTAAGACCTACGCACAAATAATTGATGCTTTAGTCTATGCCTGTAAATATGGTGGCTCTAAACAAATAATCTTTAGACGTACTTTCCCAGACTTAGAACGTTCGGTAATTCGTACAACACAAAGCATATACCCACGTGAAATAGCTAGTTATAACTCTGCTAAACACGTTTGGACTTTCAAAAATGGTAGTTTAATCGACTTTGGTTATATTGATAATGAACAAGACGTATATCAGTACCAATCAGCAGAATATGACGTAATAAGATTTGATGAGTTAACACACTTTACTGAATACATGTATGTATATATGATTTCACGTTGTCGTGGTGCTAATGACTTTCCAAAAAGAATAAAGTCTAGTACTAACCCGGGTGGAGTTGGACATGAGTGGGTAAAGCAAAGATTCATCGATATTGGTAAACCTAATGAGATACATACAGTTAAAAACGAGGTTGGAACAAACAACACTCGTATTTTTATACCTAGTTTTGTAACCGATAATAAATATTTAATGGAAGCCGATCCTGATTACATAAAACGACTTGATGCACTACCAGAAAAGGAACGTAAAGCACTAAAAGATGGAAACTGGGATATATTTGATGGGCAATATTTTACTGAATTTGATAGAAAAATTCATGTAATAGAGCCATTTAATATACCAAATGAGTGGGATCGTTATAGAAGTATCGACTATGGTTTAGATATGCTTTGTTGTTTATGGGTTGCAATTGATCCACAAGGTAATGAATATGTTTATAAAGAACTCTATGAGCCTAATTTAATCGTATCTAAAGCAGCAGCACGTATTTTAGAAGTAAATGGTAAAGATAAAATCAAATTTACTTATGCACCACCTGATTTATGGAATAGACGTAATGATACTGGTAAGAGTGCTTGTGATATATTTCGTGAAAATGGCATTATTTTAAGACGTAGTGCTAATAACCGTATTCAAGGTTGGTATGCAGTAGCAGAACATTTAAAAGTTTATGAAACTACTGATGAACAAACTGGAGAGACAAAAGAGACCAGTAAGTTAAAATTCTTTAATACTTGTCTAAACATAATCAGAACTCTGCCAGTAATACAACATGATGAGAAAAATGCTAATGACGTAGCAAAAGAGCCTCACGAATTTACACATGCACCAGACGCTTTAAGAGGCTTCTGTATTGAGAGAACACGTGCAACGAAGATTATGACTGATGATGAGCGTATGTTCCTAGAAAGTCAAAAACAACGCCGTAAAGAAGGTATTTTGGGAATAGCTGGTGCAGTAGCAACACGAGGCTATATGAGTTATGGAGGGTAAATGAAAATATTATTAATAATTCTATTGTTAATTTTGATAACAATGAATATTATTACAATTTATATGTGTTTTATGTCTTATGAACGTAAAAATATTAAGTTAAAAGAGCCAATGAAACCAAAATTAACAAAAGAACAAAAAGATAAACAAGAACAGTTGAAAAAATCATTTGATAATTTAATGAATTATGACGAGAGTGTAGCTCGTAAAATAAGAAAGTAGGTGCCTAATGGAAGAAGAAAAACATGAAAAGAACAATATAGCTAAAGATTGGGCACTATATGAAGCTGGAATTAAATACAATAACGCATTATATGGTAGTGATAAGAACTACTATGAAACAATAGATGCAAATATTGCATTTGCAAATGGAGATCAATGGAGAAATGTTGTTGCAGATGGGCTACCAAAGCCTGTTTTTAACATTATAAAGAGAGTAAAACAATTCAAAATCGCTAGTTTAAAGACTGATAATATTGCTATTTCAATATCTCCTATGGAGTACAGACCACAAAGTATGGAAGTAACAATGCAGCAAAAGGTAAAAGATACTGATTTAGCAAATGCAGAGATAAGAAACATACTAGAGAACATTAATTTTGATGCTTTATCACGTACATTACTTGGAGATGGCTTTGATACTGGAGACTGGTGCTTACATTGGTACTTTGATAATGATGAACAACCATTTAAACAAAGTAACCCAGAAGTAAAAGGTATCATTAAAGCAGAAATAATTGACGCAACAAATGTAATGTTTGGTAACCCTAACACTAGAAAAGTTGAAAAACAACCATATATCTTAGTTGTTGGGCGTGATTTAGTTAAAAACTTACGTGAAGAATATAAGAAAAACAATTCAGATAGTGGATGGAGATATATTGAGTCCGATAATGATACACAGTATCAAATGGGAGACAATGGTAAGGTTGAAGCTGATGCTGATGGCTTTTCTAAAGCAATATATGTAATAAAGTATTTCAAAAAAGATGGAAAAATTTTTGCTCATAAATTTGTACAAAATACATACATTTATGAAGATAGAGATACTGGTTTAGATTACTACCCAATTGCATTTAATAACTGGGAGCCAGTTAAAGGATCATATCATGGTAGAGCAGAAACTACTGGAATAATACCTAACCAAATAGCAATTAATAAAATGTTTGCTATGGTAATATACCACTTAATGTTAACTGCATTTCCTACTGCTGTGTATGATGCTGATAGAGTTGAAAATTGGACAAATGAAATTGGTGCACAAATACCAGTAATAAATCTAAATGGAGAAAGTATAAAAAATGTAGCTGGTTACTTAGAGCCAGCAACAATGTCATCACAAATAATGAACGCTATTGAACTTGCTATGCAATATACAAAAGAAACACTTGGTGTTGGAGACGTCTCTTTAGGAAACGTAACAATGAATAATGCAACAGCAATTATAGCAATTCAAAAGAGTGCTGCTGTTCCTCTTGAGAACGTTAAAGCTGCATATTACGAATTTGTTGAAGACTGTGGAAGAATAATGATTGATATGATGGCAACATACTATGGTGTTAGACCAGTAGTAATTGAATCTGACCTAGGTAGACAAGTTGAAATGTTTGACTTCTCTAAGTTAAAAGGTATGTGGTTACATATTAAAACTGACGTTGGAAGTGCTAGTTATTTCAGTGAAATTGCTAGTCTACAAACATTAGATAACTTATTAAATAATGGTATGATTGAGTTTGTTGAATACTTAAAGAGAGTACCTGATGAGTTAATTCCTCAAAAACAAGAATTAATCAATTCAATTCAAAGTAAAGATATGTACAAGACTGCAATATACAATCTTATGGGACAATTCATTGATACACTACCACCTGAAGAACGTGCTAACTTAATGCAATTAAACCCAGAGCAAATGGAACAAACAGTACTAGAAATGATGGGTGCACTTGAAGGTGGTACAAATGGTATGGCACAAGTACAAGATATGGAAGCAGCTGATATGAACGATGCTGGTTATGCAGAACTAATGGCACCGCAAACAGAGGTTGGTAGAAATGACGTTGAAGCTATGAATAAATTAGCTGAAATTGGAGGAGGACTACAATCATGAAAAATAGCAAGAGAGTAGAAAAACAATGGGAAGACCAAAATGACGAACAATTAAAAAAAGAAATTGGTATTCTTAAAAGAAACAAAAAATTTTCAGATAATATGGTAAAAACAAATAGCACATATACAAATAAACAAACAGGTCAAAAGTTTTCACCAGAACATTATAAAGAAATTTCAAAAGTTGAAAAACAAGCAATTGATAGAGCAACAGATGAATTAAAAAAGCGTAAAAAAATCAAAGCCTTGAAAGATCGTTCAGTAAAAGTTGGAGATGAACGTTCTAAATTATTAAAGAAGAGAGACAAAGTAGACGTAGAATTGGAGTCATAGATTATATGAAAAAAGTTGAAGTAATAACTGAGCATAAATGGGAAGTTGAAGAAGCAGTTGAAACTTTAAAAAGATATGCAAAGTTAGTTGAAGATAAAAAACTAAAAGAACAAGCAGTTGCTAAACTAGAAGAAGAAGCAAACAAATATAAAGAAGTAGCAAAAGATTTGAAATAATTAGATGCAGAAACAGAGGGAAGTAATAATACTTCCTTTTTTTGTGCACCTAATTGCACACACCTAAACCAAGGTGGAGAGGAGAATTTTTAAATGGAAAACGAAGTAGAAAACAACACACCAGTTGTAGATACAGAAGTATCCGACAATGACTTCTTTGATGACATTAGTGATGAAGTTATTAATGAAACAGAGAGTCAAGACGTAGAAGAAACAAAAGAGGAGTCAGAAAGTAGTACACCAAACGAAACTGATAATTCAAATGAAGAAACTACGGAAGTGGACTATAAGCCACTACTAGAGGCATTAAGTCAAAAAGTTAAGTACAACGGAGAGTCAGTAACTATCGATAATATTGAAGATTTGATTACTAACTATCAAAAAGGACTTAACTATGACAAGAAGCAAGAACAATATGAAAACTTGCAGAACTCAAAGGTTGAACAATATGTCTCTAAAAAAGCAAAAGAATTAGGTCTAACAGTCGATGAATATATCGACCAAGTTGAGAACTATGAAAGAGAGCAAGAAAAAGAAAAAGAAAAAGCTCGTCTTGAAGAAATGATTAACAATGGAGTACCTGAGGACGTTGCTAAAGAAGTAATTGCTACAAGCCAATTACGTAAGCAATTACAAGAAAAAGAAAATGCTTTAAAGGAACAAGAGGAAGCAGCACAAAAGGAAAAAGACAAAAACAAAGAATACTCTGATTTTGTTGAAAAATTTCCTGATGTTAAGCCCGAAGATATTCCTGAAGAAGTATTTGTTAATGCACAAAGTAGTAATTTAGTTAGTGCGTATAAAGATTGGCTAATAAAAGATTTAGAAACTAAATTACAAATTCAAGAACAAAACGCTAAAAATGCAAAGAGTGCAATTGGTAGCGTTACTGAGACAGGGCAAACTAAAAAACAAGAGCCTAATGACTTATTTTTGGAGGGCTTTGACTCAGATTAAAAATTTATTTTTTAGGAGGAATTAAAGATGGCAGTAAATTTAGCCGAAAAATACGCTTCAAAAGTTGATGAGCGTTTTAAATTAAAATCATTAACTGAACCATTTATTAACCGTGATTATACATGGGAAGGAGTTAAAACACTACACGTATATTCTATACCAACAGTTGCTTTAAATGACTATGATAGAACAGCAACAAGTAATAGATATGGATCTCCTGCTGAATTAGAAGATACAGTAGCAGATTACACATTAAATCAAGATAAGAGCTTTACTTTCATTATCGATAAAGGAAACAATGTTGACTCAATGAACGTAAGAGGAGCTGGTAAAGCACTTCAAAGAGAAATTGATGAAGTTATCGTTCCTACAAAAGATGCTTATCGTTTAAGAAAGATTGCTGCTGGTGCAGTTGCTAACAATGGTTATGCTAGTGCTAGTATCAATGCATCAAATGCTTATTCTAAATTCTTAGATGGACAAAAATATCTTGATAACAACAAAGTACCTCTAGCTGGAAGAGTAGCTGCAATTAGTGCAACTTTCTATACTTATATTAAACAAGACTCTACATTTATTAAATCTGGAGATATGTCTCAAAAGATGCTAGTAAATGGACAAGTTGGAGAAATCGATGGAGTTAAGTTAATTAAAGTACCTGATAGTTATCTACCAACAAACTGTGCATTTATTATTACACACCCTAGTGTAACAGTAGCTGGAGACAAACTTGCTGAATATAAAGTACATGATAACCCACCTGGAATTAATGGTAACTTAGTTGAAGGTCGTGTATATTATGATGCATTTGTTTTAGATGCAAAGAAAAAAGGATGCTACGCTCACTTCACAAGTGGATCAATGTAAAATACAATCAAAGGAGTTTTTCCTTTGATATAAGAAAAGCACTACAATGGTGCTTTTTTGATATGAGAGGAGAGATTAAATGAAAGCAATAGAAGTATTTACACAAACAATGGCTATGCTTGATGAAATGACAGATACAGGAGAGCTAGATACAACTTCAGTAGCCGACTACAAAGCAAGAACTCCTTATATATTAACATCATTACAAAATGAAATTATAGGTGTTGAAAATAGATATCGTAAATATGGTGCTTACATTAGACCAGTACCAATAACTGATTTAGAAAATCAAGACGTACAGGTTGATGATATACAAGCAAATACGTTACTTGTTTATGGTTTAGCAGCAAAGTTAATGGCTGATGAAAATAAAACATTAGCAAACTTTATGCAACAAGAATTTGAACGTTTAAGTGGAATATTCTTAAAACCTAAACCAGCAACACCAGAATCTAGAGAAGATATATATGACGCTTCTCTAAAATACTAGGAGGTATTATATGAGCAAAATACCAACAAATACAGATATAGCACCTTATGTTATTAGAAAGTTTTTAGGCTTAAATCTAACTACAACTGGAGATACACAAATATTAGATGGAGAGTCTGGGAACATGACTAACTTTGTAATTACTGATGATTACAAGTTACGTAAGTGTAATGGTTATGCAAAAGTATATGATTTTACTGAGCAAATAACTGGTACATACGAATATATAACTGGAGGCAATACTTATCTATTAATAGTTTCAGATGGAAAGCTTTATAAAATACCACAGTCAAAATTAGATGATGATTCAACATGGGAGACTTTATCTCCAACATTAATAGGTAGTGTCGGCAATTACGATACTACCTTTTTTTCTTTTGATGGAAAAGTGTATCTCTTAAATGGACATAAGTATTATTCATACGATGGTACTACTTTAGCAGAAGTTGAAGGTTATACGCCTTTAGTTTTTGTTAATGCACCTCCAACTGGTGGTGGTACTGAATACGATCCAATTAATATCTTATCTCCAAAGAAACACATGACATTTAATGGAGATGCAATACACAATGTATTTCAACTACCACAAAATAACATAGCAAGTGTTGATAAAGTTATTGTAGATGGTACAGAAGTAGCTGCTGCTAATTATCAAGTAGACTTAACAGATGGAACAGTAACACTTGATGCTGAGCCTCAAAGTGGAACTGACAACGTTGATATTTATTGGTCTAAAAACGATGGAAACAGAGGCTTAATTGAAGGTATGAAAGCTGGTATAGTTTATGGTGGAGACGTAGATACAAAAGTATTCTTGTATGGTAACTCTAGTACTCCAAATAGAATACGTTTTAGTGCTACTGCTAATGGTGCACCTAGTGCTGAATATTTCCCAGCAACGAACTTAGTAGATATAGGAGTTAAAAACTTTGCAGTAACAGACTGTACTAGACAATACGATAGATTGATAGTAACTACAAACAAACCTGAAGCATATACAATAGGTATCGATTTAATAGACGTAAATGGTTATGAAACGCCAAGTGTAGTAACACTACCATTAAACGAAGTACATGGAAACATAGCCTTTGCACAAGGGCAAGTAATAAACAACGATCCAGTAACAATTGAAAAAGGACAAATAATTAGATGGAAGTCAACAACAATAAGAGATGAAAGAAACATGGAGGTTATCTCAGACAAGATTAAAGATGACTTAATCAGTTTAGATTTATCTGCTGCAAAAACATGCGACTTTCAAGATAGAAATCAATTATGGGTTGCAATAGGTAATAAAGTGTACATTTATAACTACTTCAATAAAACATATTCAAGATTGTTACTACCAGTTGATAGTGACTTATTTCAAGTTGTTGGAAGAAGTATGTATATGACTGACTTAGAAGGTTGCTTATATAAATTCGATGAAAACTATCAATTATTTGATGACGAGCCAATAAAAGCACATTGGGAAATGAACTTCTCAAATTTTGGTATGTCTTATCTTAGAAAGACAATGAGAAAGATATGGGTACTAATGCAACCTCAAATGAGTGCAAGTGCCGATATTGGTTACATAACAAACGTAAACGAATCTCCAGTTAAGAAAACAATATCTTATAAACTTGTATTCTTTGATGACGTTGACTTTGCAGATTGGTCTTTTAAAGTATCATCAGATCCACAGCCTTTTAGATTGAAATTAAAAGCAAAGAAATTTACGAACTTAAAGATAACAATAGATAACGAAAATGAAGATGATTGTACAATCTTAGAACTTGCCTTAAAGCTAGAGGCAAATGGAGAAAGCAAATAACAATGAGAGGACGAATAGGAGGTAAATATGGCTTTAACAAAATTAACAACAAACTTAAATAACATACAAGCATTACATGATAAACCAAATACTGCCGATGGACTAACAGCCGACCAATTAAAAGAGAAATTTGATAAGGCTGGAAATGATATTAAAACATATATCAATAGTACATTAACTGAAGAATTAGATGCAGTAGTAGCAAACACATATACTGAAACTGAAATAGATAATATGATTTCTGGTTTAAGTAGCACATATTACAACAAAACTGAAACTGATAATAAATATCAACCAAAGATAACGTATGGTACTGGTACACCAGCTGGTGGTAATAACGGCGACATATATATCAAGTACAGCTCGTAAGAGATAGGAGGTATAAATGGCAACTTTTACAGGTGGTACTCAGTACAGAGGGTACACATTAAAACTAGACGTATGGGAGTCAAGTTACGATACTAACGCAAATACAAGTTTGGTTGAGTGGGCATTATATATAGTAAACGGAAATGCTAGATTTAATGCTAACTTTCAATATTCAGTAACAATAGATGGCTCAAATAGAGCAAATTATAGTGGTAATGTAAATACAACAGATGTTGGGTATAATACTCAACACTTTTTAACAAGTGGCTCTTATACAGTAGGACATAACAGTGATGGAACAAAGAGCATTTATTGTTCTGCAAGTTGTAGTGGTGGTGGACCTTATGGACCGGGTAATGGTAGTTGTGGTGGAAATTTAACACTAACAACAATACCACGAATTGCAACTATTAACTCGTTTAGTGGTAATGATATAGATAATGATTTTGCAGTATATTTCAATAAATATATTAGTAATTGGACTACTTATTTAAGAGTATCTATTTCAGGCGGTGCGCAGTTAGATAGAATCGCTTATAACACAAGTGGTGCTATTTATAGACTACCTGATAGTGCAAAAGACATAATCTATAATACAGTAGGTAACAATGATACAGTAAACATTTCAGTAGTAATAGAGACATGGAACGGCAATACTAAAATGGGTGAAAGTAGTGCACTAACAAATACATGTAATATAAATAGAAATGTTTGGTTAAACGTAAATGGAACATGGAAAAGAGGTATTCCTTACGTGAAGGTAAATGGAACGTGGAAAAAAGGAGTACCTTACGTAAATATAAATGGAGTATGGAAGAAGGGTATATAGATGAATTATGAACAAGAATTAAATAATCTTAGAAATGCACAAAAAAATGCTGCTATGAGTGATCTACAAGCAACAAGAGATACAGCACTTTCAAATTTACAAGCAGAAGAAGCACAAATAAAACCCACTTATGCAGCTCAACGTAGCACAGCAAATGCACAAAATAGAGTAGCAGCACGTAATTTTCAAGAATATCTAGCAAACACTGGTCGTGCTAATAGTGGTATTGGTGCACAATATGAAATGAGTAGACAAAATTCATTACAAAATGGTTTGAATAGCATAAATGCTGCTGAAGCTCAAAGCCTAGCAGATATTGCTCGCCGTAGAAGTGATGCACAAAATGCTTACAATACTGGTTTGGCTAGTGCAAATGCAACAGTAGAGGCAAATTATATTCAAAACTTACTAGACCAGAGACAACAACAATGGGAGAGAGACTTTGCACAAAAACAATTTGATGAGCAAGTTAGACAATATAACCAAAATAGGCAAGATGAATTAAATAGACTAGCAGCTCAACAAGCAGTAAGTAGTAGTAGAGCAATTGGTACTAAATCAAGTAGTAAGAAAACTTCAAAAACAAGCGATGAGCCTCTATTTACTGATGGTAGCAACAATACACAATTAACATTACAAGAGCAAAATGAAACAGTACAAAACGCAGCTAAACCGGGCGAAAGATATATTAAACAAGTTAAGACAGCACAAGGTGGAACAGCTAGTCAGTTATGGATGAAAACAGCAGACGGAAAAGATTATAGAATTAGATAGGAGGTGTTAAAATGGCTTCTAAAAACAAAAAAGACTATACAGGTACAATAGTATCTATCGACAATAGTGGTAATGTAGTCAGAACAACTCCTAAAACTGAGACAAATAAAAATACAGTAACAAAAGTAAATTCAAACACAAGTAATCTTGTTAGTACTCCAACAGTAACAGCTAAGACAACAGTACCTAAGATTAACAGTCAACAGTTGGCTAACAAGAATTACAATGATAAGTTATCAATTTTCAATAAAGCATCTGAGGCATACGATAAAAAGAGAATTGAAGAATTAAATAAAAACAACATAGATTTAACTAGAAAACTAGATAAACAAGATTTTAGAAACAATGTACAAGATGGTAGAGTTGTAAATAAAAAGACAATGCAAGAACGTGAGAAACAATACGAACAATTCCAACCAAAACTAGAAGAATTAACACAAGCAGAACACGATGCAAAAAGAAAAGCAAAAAATGATCTAAATTTAGCAGTATATCAAAAAGCAGTAGCAGATGTAGATAATGAAAAAGTTACTTTGGGAGATCAATTTTTATATCCATTTGTTAGTGGTGTTGGAGATTATTTTAGTCAAATGTACGATTATGATGAATATGTTGACGAAAATGGTAAAACCATGTATCTTCCTAGTTTTAACGATTTAATGTATCAAAAAGTACGAGAAAGTTATGGAGATAGTTTGTTAGGAAAAGGTGCTCGTTTTTTTGGAGATACAACGCATGAATTAGGAAAACAAGCAGCATCATCAATTTTGAATACAGTACCATATTTAGGAACTGGACTATACTTCACTGATATAATCGCAGACCAGTATAAACAAAACATCAATGAAGGTTATGATGAAGAAAAATCTATGAAAGATGCACTACTAAAAGGTGGTGCTAACTACATTAAACAAAAGATTATCGGTGGACTAGGTGGAAAATTAACAAATAGCGATTCGTCTTGGTTAGAAAAAACATTAACTAACAAATGGGCCAATATAGTATCAAACCCTCGTGCAGTTAGTATGTTAAGTAGTATGAGTGCAGAAGCAATAGATGAATTTACTGATACATTTGTAGAAGCTGGAATAGATGCTGCTGTATTAGGCAAAGAATTTGATGGTATGGATCTATTAAAAGATGCTGCTTATAGTGGCTTAATCGGTGCTGGAACAGGTGCTGGTAACAATGCTGCTGGTCAAGTAATTCAAATGGTAGCAAATAAACTAAATAAACAAAATGCACTAAATAATCAAAATACAGTACAGAATAATATAAATGAGGTACAAGATGTACAACCTACTACACAAACAGAAACACCTCAAATTCAAACGAAACAAGGGGAGAATAAAAATACTCAACTTAATACAGAACAAGCACAAGTAGACCTAAAACAAGGCAATAACGAAGTATCTAACCAAACTGTTGAAAATAAACCTACGATAGATATAAAAACAGATAATAAAAATACTCAAACTACACCAGAGCAGTTGTCTTTAGATTTAGAAAATACTAACAATGATGAAAGAAACGGCTTAAACGAAAGAGAATATAATGAAATAAAAAGAAGATATAAAGACCTTATTGAAACCACTGGTTTTGAAGAAGATTTTAATGAAAATGCAACACCTGAAGAAATGCTTGGACAGTTAAAACAAATAAAAGAAGCATACGAATATGATGGCTTTTTAGAACAAGCACGTTGGGAAGGTGGAGATGTATTAAAAAATACTAAAAATGAGTATGCTAAGATAAATAGATTTATTAATAGATTTGATAGTTTGCTTAACAAAGACAATTCGGTTAATACACAAACCGAAAATGTATCTAGTAAAGTAGAACAAACACAACCACAAGTACAAGAGAATAACAATGTACCAGAAGTTAAAAATGAAGATGTTATTACTTTAAAAAGTGATAATTCAGATACTAAAAGTAGCACTTCAAAAGCAGAGGACACTGGTGTATCTATAAATGGTAAAAGAGTACAAATTGAAGTACCTACTAATAGTCATAAAAATAAATTGGGTCAAAATATTACAAATAACATTGATACAAAAAAGGTTAAAAAAGGCGATGGAGATTCAAAATTTTATGACACAGTAACTGAAAGGTCTAAATTTGTTAAACAAGAAGTAAAAGATAAAATTAGTAATGATGATTTTATTAAACATTATGACAAAATAACAAATGAAAAAACATTAGATAAAGTAATAAATAAGTTAGGTCAAGAAGGTACACAAGCAATTAGTGAATTTTTTGCAAGCGACAAGCAATTAACTCCTGAAGATACTGCTATGGGAATTGTTTTATTTGAACAAGCTCAACAAAATGGCGATTATGATATGGCTAATAAAGTATTAAGAAAATTGCGTGAAAATGGTACTACAACAGGTCAAATATTACAGTTATATAGTCTTTTCTCTCGTATGACACCAGAAGGTATGTATAAATGGGCTGGAGATCAATTACTAAAAGCAGAAGAAATTTTTGAGAAGAATAAATCTAAAAAATGGATAAAAGAAAATAAAAATAGATGGCAATTAAACCCTAACGAAGTTAAATACCTAAAAAGTCAGATGGAGAAAGTACAAAAATTAAATAACAGTACTGATAAAATGGCAGAAGTATCTTTATCTACTTATGGTCAAAAAGATAATGGAAAAACAATAAAAGTAACTAAAGAAAGAGCAACACAATTAGAGATAGCAAAAATTCAAAAATTAATAGAAAATAAAATACCACCTGAAAAAGGTCAAGGTTTAAAAGCATGGATGAGAATATCTATGTTAGGAAACCCTAAGACAATAGGTACTAGAAACCCATTAGGAAACTTATTAATTAAACCAGTAAATGATGTAGGAGATGTACTAGGAACTATCTTAGATAAAGCAATATCTAGCAAGACAGGTGTAAGAACAAAAGGTACTCCACAAATTGCTTCATCAATAGAGGGCTTTGTAAGAGGTGGAAAAGAATCAATTCAAGATTACAAAGTTGGTGTTAATACTAGAGACATTAAAGGTAATAGATTTGAGGTTGGTCAAGGTAAATCATTTAATGAACAACATAAAGGAATACTTGCTAATCAAAGAAATGAAGTTTCAAAAATACTAAATAAAATGGATAATGGTGTATCTTTTGTATTAGATTTTGGAGATAGACCTTTCTATGAAATGGCATTTGAAAATTCTTTAAGTAATCAAATGGAATTAAATGGTATTGATGATGTTAAAAATGCACCTAAATGGATGCTAGAAAATGCACAACAAGAAGCACTAGAGAGAACATGGCAAGATGATAACAACTATACTAAAGGAGTATTAAATGTAAGAAAAGCATTAAATGATATGATTCATGTTGGCGATTATGGAATAGGAGATGTATTAATTCCTTTCGCAAAAACACCTGCTAACTTAACTAAAGCAATAGTTGATTATTCTCCGGTTGGAGTAGCAAAAGCATTAGTGCAAGGAAACAACCTAAGGAAATCAATAAACAATGGTCAATTTACTCCTCAAATGCAACATCAATTTGTAAATCAATTAGGTAAAGCGATGGCTGGAAGTATGCTATATGTACTTGCAAGTGGTTTAGTAAATGCTGGTGTAATAACTGGTAAAGAAGATGAAGATAAAGATGTTGCAGACTTTATGAAAAACACATTAGGTATTCAACCATATTCAATAAAAATAGGGGATAAATCATTTACTTATGACTGGGCTCAACCAGTAGCTGCACCTTTTGCAATTATGGCAGATTTAGACAAAACGGTAGATAGTTCTAAAGAAGAAAAAGACTTAACTTTTGTACTAAAAAGTGCAATTAGTTCAGCAGGTGCAATTTTATTAGAACAGTCATTTTTAGAAGGAATAAAAGATGTGTTAGGTGGTTATGGAGATCCAGTAGATAATTTATTGAGTGAAATAGAAGGACTACCTGCTAGAGCAGTACCTACTTTCTTCCAACAAATAGCAACATTAATCGATGGAAAACAGCGTATGTCTTATGGAAATGACGGCATATCAAATATTACTTCACAAGCAAAAGCAAAAGTACCGGGTCTTGCTAGTGATTTACCAGTTAAGAGAAACACTTTAGGACAAGAAGTTGAAAGATACGGTGGGGAAAATAATGTATTTAATGTATTCTTTAACCCAGCAAATTATAGTCAAGGCAGAGCAACTGAAAGTGCAAAAGAAATATACAGAGTATATCAAGCAACAAATGATAAAACTATACTTCCTAGAACTGTATCAAATACTATAAGGAACGAAGATGGAACAAAACTAACAAATGCACAAAAGAGTGAGTTCTTGAAGATAAGTGGTGGTATTGTTGATGACAATATTAAGAAACTTAAAAATAATAAAGACTATCAAAATATGAGTGATGTAGATAAAGCAGCAGTAATCAAAAAGATAGTTGATTATGCTTACAACAAAGCAAGAGAACAAGTAACAAATCACGAATTAGCTTCTGAATATAAAAAAGCAGACCAAGCATCCGAAACAGGATATGCATTATATGATTATTACGCAACCAAGCAGTCAACAAAGCAAACAAATACAACTAGCAGTAAAAGTAGTAGTAATAGATATCAAGAAATGAAAGCACTTGGAATAGATGGAGAAACTTTTGATAGATTTAAAGCATTTGTAAAAACTGCAAAAGGCGAATCAAGAACTGGTGGACTAACAAAGAAACAAAAAATAATTAATTGGATAAATGCACAAAATCTAACAAAACAACAAAAACAAAATCTATATAATGACTATGTTGAAAATTCAAAAGTATATTCAAGTTATAATTAAAGGAGGTAAGTAATGGTAATCATTAATAAAGATACGTTAGACATGGAAACAATAAGAGGCAATACTGCCTCTTTTGCTTTTAAATGTACTAATAAAATCAACAGACTTAGCATGTTTAGTGATGGAGACACAGTATACTTCACGATACGTAAAATCATTGGTGGTAATGCAATCTTACAAAAGACTTGCACTGAATTTCCTGATGATATATGCACAATTGAAGTATCTCCAGCTGAAACACAAGCACTGGACGAAGGTAATTACATATATGATTTAATTCTTCATCGTGCTGGTGGAGAGGTAGATACATTAAACCCAAATAGAAAATACTCAAATTATAGTGTTAAGAAAGGAGTAAAGAATGAATAATGATGATTTTATGCCTATGTTTGAAATCGAGATACAAGCAGGTGCAAAAGGACAAAAAGGAGACAAAGGCGACAAAGGAGACCAAGGCATCCAAGGCATCCAAGGCATTCAAGGAGAGCAGGGTATTCAAGGCATCCAAGGAGAAACAGGACAAGCAGGAGAAACAGGAAATGGTATATCTAGTTTAGAACAAACGGTAGTTGCTTCACATAGTGGTGGAGTAAATGAGTGGACATTAACAGAAACAAATGGAACAGTAGATAAATTCTATGTAAAAAATGGCGATTTAGAAGATTTTGTAGCAGGAACAGGAATTGATATTACAAAAAACGATGATGATGAGTATGTAGTTAGTACTACTAATGATGTATCTAGTCTATCAATTACTCAGTCTGAAACGTATGGCATGTTATATCTAACTGCTGGTAGTACATTTTCTGCAAAAATACCAGAAGCAAGAATTGTAGGTGCTAATAAATGTAACCCTACAATTATTAACCCACCAGAGCATAATGAAGGTGTTGAGTCAAATGCAAGTGCAAGTTATAACAGTACAACTGGTGCTATGCATGTTACTGGAACAGTATCAAACGGATCATGGTATCAATACACAATATTTGCAAGTATAGACCAATTGCCTAGTGGTACATACTCTTTCTCTCTAGGAAGTGAAAGTACACCAGCTAACGAAAGACCACAACTATTCTTCTTTGATTCAAATTACAACAAAGTAGCTCAAATGGGTACAGTAAACAACTATATCGATAATCAAACTATCTCATCAAATGTAAAGTACATTGGTGCTTATATGAAAAGTGGTACATTTGATTTCACTATATACCCACAAATTGAAAGTGGTGCAACACATACTGATTTCTACCCATACTTTAATGGAGATCCGTTTGGTTTAGGTGGTTTGATGACTGGTTTAGATAAAGAAAAACTAGATAATATTGACGCCGAAATAGCATCAGTAACAACAGGTAAAGAAGATAAATCAAATAAAGTAACAACATTATCTAACACAAGTACTGATACACAGTATCCAAGTGCAAAATGTGTATATGACTTAATAGGAGATGTAGAATCTCTTTTAGAAAATCTCGATAATGGAGGTGGCATATAATATGGCAATATCAGACAAGATAACATCAATGACTAATCATTTAACAGCAGATTATGATGCAATAGAGTCAGTAGTAGGAGAAGTAACAGTGAATAAAAACATAGAGAATATAGCACCTTTACTAGATAACCTATGGGAAGAGCTTCCACATACAACAGGAAGTGGTACTGAATTAACAATAAATGATACAAGAGCAGGTAAAATGAAAGTACAACCTATGGGTAATACTTCACAAACACAAAAAACAGGGAAGAACTTATTAAGTCTTCCTATTTCCTCATCATCACAATTTGGTATTACAGTTACAAAAAATAGTGATGGAACATTAACAGTAAATGGAACAGCAACAGCAGATGCTGCTGTAATATTTAATACAACCGTAACTCTTGCTGCTGGAACATACACATTAAGTGGTTGTCCTAGTGGAGGAAGTTCTAGTACATATAACTTAAATTTAGACCAACTATCTACAATGAGAGATAATGGTAGTGGAGTAACGTTTACACTAAATGCAGAAAGAACATCTACTGCATACGTAAGTGTAAAAAGTGGTGTTACTTTGAATAATGCAATATTTAAACCAATGATAGTATCAGGATCTACAAGTGGAGATTTTGAGCCATATACCGGTAAAAAAGCAACACCAAACCCAGATAATCCTGAACAAGTCCATATAGTAAGTGGTAATAATACTATTATTACTACTGGAAAAAATCAAATAGGACTTAAATCTTTATCTTCAACAATAATAAGTGGTTTAACTTGTTCAGTAGATGGAGATGTTTTAACAATAAATGGTACAGCAACAGCTAAAGCAGATATACAAAAAATGTTATTTAATTTAACAGCAAATACTTCTAAAACATTAAAGTTTTATTTAGAAAGTGGAACATTTACAGCAGGGAATATTGGTATTCATTTAAACGAAAATGAAGAAAGTGGGCAAGTATCATTTATTCAAATACCTTATGATACAGCAAGTTTAAAATCAACAAAAACAATAAGTTTAACAAATGTTAATTATGTGTGGGTGTATGCTACTTCTGGAAGTGTATTTAATAATGCTAAATTTAAAATAATGTTAAGTGATGATGTAAATGATGATTACGAGCCTTATCAATCTACTTCATATCCTATAAATCTACCTGTAGAGAATATATTTAATGAACTAGCAACTCAAAATCAAAAAACAGGCATAACAATATCAACTGATAGAAGAAGTGTTGTAGTCGATTTTAGTGCTGGAAATGATATGTATTTCTTTATTTCAAAAGACTTTGAAAGCCCTACAGCAAAAACATATACAATATCTTTTGAAGTATCAGGAATAGCATCAGGAGAACAGCCTAGATTTAATCTATGGGGTGGAGGAACATATTTCACTTTAAAAAATGGTCGAAATGTATGTGTTATACCTAGTGGAACTACTTTAAACCAAAACGCAATATTATGGGATGACCAAGCAAGAACACAATATCCTGTTAGTTCAGTGCTAACATTTACTAACTTTATGATAGTAGATGGGGAATATACAGAACAAACAATGCCATCCTACACACCTTATGGAACAACACCAATTTGGTTAGGAGAAATATCTACATATAAAGATGGTTTCTTTAAAGCAGTAACAGGAAACTCAATATATGACAATTTAGATAGTGCTACTAAAGAAACACTAGACTATGGAGAGTGGTATTTAAAACACGAGATAGGGAAAGTAGTATTAAATGGTAGTGAATATTGGATAGATGAAGGTGGAGGAGCTCCTTATGCTTTAAATCTTGATAACTTCTATAAAAATAATAGTATGTCTACTGTTATGTCAAATTATTATTATGGAACATATTGGGATGCAAATTGGAATAATTATTCTTATCTTGTTTCTGCAAACACAGCAGCCTCAAATATTGATAGAGTAAAATTTAAAAACGTTGATATTTCATCTTTAGCTGATTGGAAAACTTGGTTAGGTACGCATAACACAACAATTTACTACATACAAAAAACACCAACATATACAAAAATAACAGATAGTACACTTCTAACTCAACTTGAAAATGTATGGAGAGCTAATTCTTACAAAGGAACTACGAATATTATCCAAATAAATAATGACTTGCCTTTTGAATTAAGTATTACAGCATTGGAGGGATAACATGGAGAGTATTACTTTAGGAGAAGTTAAAGATACAATTGTATTCATTGTAGCCTTAGCTAGTGGAATCGTTGCTTTATATAGTTTGTTGATGAAGGGTATTAAAACACAACTAGAGCCTATTAATGAAGAATTACATAACGAAAAAATGAATAGATTAAAAAGTGATTTAACTACGTTAATGTATCTAGCAGAGACTGGTGCAATATCTAATGAACAACGTATTCTAGCACACGAAGAATATGACGTATATGTAGAAAACAGAGGCAATTCATATATACATGATAAATTTGAAAGTCTACACAAAGAGGGAAAAATATAATGGAAAATGAACTAAAAGAGATAAAAGAAATTGCTTTAAAAAATGAAAAAGCAATACAAGAAAACAAAGACAACATAGATAAGAACTTTGAAAAGATACGACAAAATGCTTATGGTTTAGATATTCTTAAAGATTATAAAAAGACAAGTCAAAGATTATACATACTTGTATTACTACTTGTTATAGCAATAATAGTACTAGGACTACACCATTTATTAGGTTGTTAA
>Ga0265301_10000967_pt1 | contig 39423 bp, 30 predicted proteins | sample AusTroGonzalo_MG_2_FD_193488 | JGI IMG/M metagenome (GOLD analysis project Ga0265301, IMG submission 193488) | Bovine rumen microbial communities from tropical cattle in Woodstock, Queensland, Australia - Gonzalo_04 | ecosystem: Host-associated > Mammals > Digestive system > Stomach > Rumen ...
CTGCATGAACTGTGTGAAGAGTGCCTCGGCTAGAATGCGTCCGGCGGCAACATCAGAAGGGTAGTGAACTCCTCCGAGTATACGGCTCTTACCGATTTCTTCTGCCCGTTTCAGAAATTCCAAACGCTTTTGCGGCATAATTTCTGCCATAAAAAGCGCGTAAACATAAGCGTAGGCTGTATGACCGCTGGGATAGGATCTGCTTACTGTCTTGGAACGGTTTATGCAAGGTTCAAGCGTGGAATCCGCTTCGTAAGGTCTTGGACGAACAAACTTTCCTTTAACGATTCTTACCACCGCAAGGGTTTCTTCTCCGATTGAATCAATAAATGCACGTTGTTCTTGAGTCAAGCCTTCGTAAAAGGCTTTTTGAGCAGGAAACATTTCAGTGAATCCATATTTCGCGTTTTTTTTTGCAGCTTCGCACTCATCTTTTGTACGGTTCTTCTGAAACTCGTGCAATGTTTTGAAATCAGAATCAGATTCAGATGAACTCGGTTGCGGAATGTCGGGCATTTGAATTGCCAAAACACGATCTTTACTTGTGTATTGCAGCGAAGTTGCATGTTGAACGCTAATGTTTTGTGATGCGCACGAGAGGAAAAAATACAATGATAAGAAGATAAAAAGTGTGAAATTTTTCACGATAATTCTTGTTTGAGATTATTGTTTAAGTCTTGTTTTTCTAATTAGATTTTAGTCAATTGAACTTGCGTTTCTGTAAACATCATTTCGACAGCCGCTTCTTGCCCAAGCACCATATCTGGCTGATATTTTAACCTTTTTAGCTCCCTTTTTGAAGTATTGTTTGGCTTTGGTTTTTGCAAGTGGGCAATTATCAACTTCTTCGAGAATTTCGCCATCATCAACTTCCACATAGTAAACTTGATTTTCTTTTGTTATATCTCTAGCTGCATCTGCCCATTCATCTGCAAAAACAATCGAAAAACTTAAAAGAGTCAATCCTAATGCTATAAATTTTTTCATTTTTTTCTCCATTGTAGATAATTAAACCAATAATTTTTGAAAAGACATCACTTAATGTCATCTGCTGAATAATAAGTTTTTCCGTCACAGCCAGTATTTACTGTAATTCCACCACGTGCATCAATTCTAACAGATTTTTTTCCTTGCAAAAGCAAGCGAGCTGCACGGCTTTTTGCTTCACCGCAATCTTTAAAACATTCTTCTTCGCCATCGTTTGTAAGCAGAATGTATTTGCCTTCGCATGCAAATACTGATGCTGTGCAAAGAAAAATTGCTAAACCAAACAAAAACTTTTTCATCTTTCCCTCCCTGGAAAAACATTGATAAAATAAACAAACTGGTCTTTTTGACCAAAATTGCAAAACGATAGTATCTTGAAAATAGTCATTTGTCAAATCAAACAATGCTTTTGTATTTTGCAAATACTTTAGTATTGCTTTACCTTAACTTAGTTTTGGAGAGACGAGAGGTGAAGCTATGTTCGGGGATAGAGTTCAACAGATGCGAGAGGCTCACAACTACAGCCAAGTGCAGCTTGCGGCTCTGCTCCATGTCTCAAGACAGACGGTCTCGAATTGGGAAAATAATAACATCATGCCATCCATTGATATGCTGATTCAACTTGCCGATTTGTTCGGTGTTTCGACCGATTTTCTGCTGGAGCGCGACAACCGCCGCTCGCTGGATACGACCGGCCTGACGGACACGCAGTGCGCTCATCTGAATCTCATAATCCGCGATATTTTGCGCTGAATCTTGCTTTAACCCCTGTTTTTCCCTAAAATCGCGTGTTTTGATTTGTTTTGAGGGAAGAAGACGAAAATGACTAAGAAAATTCTTTTTATCATCGGTTCTTTGAGAAAGAAATCGTTCAACAGACAGCTCGCCGAAAAATGCGCTGAAATGCTTAAGGAAATCGGGAATGTCGAGATCAAAACGCTTGATTACACAGATGTTCCTTTTATGAATCAGGATGCCGAGGCTGCTCTTCCTGCTGCTGTAAGCCGTGTCCGCGCAGAGGTTCAGGCGGCTGACGCGCTTTGGATTTTCACGCCGGAATACAATTTCGCGGTTCCCGGAGTGCTCAAAAACCTGCTTGACTGGCTTTCGCGCCCGCTTGTTCCGGGCGATTTTTCAAGCGGAACGGCAGTTGCAGGCAAAAAAGTCGCTTTCTGCGGTGTCGGCGGCAAAAACGCGACTAAAAATGTCCGAGCAGACCTCAAAAAACTTCTCGATTTCATCCGAATGGAAGTTCTCTGCGGCGAAGGAAACGGCTTTTCGGCCGACGCTGCGGCTTTCCAGAGCGATATTCTCACTTTGAGTGACGAAGATTCTGCGATTTTAAGAAAACAGGCTGAAGAATTTTTGAAATTGGTGTAATTTTTTCGGATAATTATTGCCGATTTGTTCGGTGTTTCGACCGATTTTCTGCTGGAGCGAAAAACTTAAGAAAAAAGTTGGTTTTGGAGATTTTGTGAAAAACGTCATGGTTTTAGTGGGAGATTTTGTGAAAAATGAGAAAAATTGCGGTTGTTTTCTTTCTGATTCTGTTGTCGGTGCAGGTCGCTGCCGATGAGATGTGGCCTGCGTGCTACGACAAGCAGTGCAAAAGCAGCGATGACTGCTGCAAAGGTGCGAAATGTCTGCCGTGGATAGCGAAAATGCACCCGAAAATAAAAGAAACAGGTTACTGCGTAATCGAAGGATGCAAGGAGGGCGACGACTCGACATGCCCGAAAGATCACATCTGCCTTAAATCGGTGAAAGGCACTTTCTGCGTGAAAAAATAATTTTTTTCATTCCTATAAAAATCAAGTATAATGTGTTGTTGTTGTTTTTAATGGATGGAGGTTTTTCATGAGAAAAATCAGAGTTTTGTTTGTTTTGTTTTTCTGTGCTGTCCAGCTTTTTGCGCAGCAGGAAGAGGAAATGTTCAATCTGCCGATCAAGGAATTCACAATCGGCGCGGTTGATGAAAACGCTCTTTTGAGTGCGGATCCGCAGGCTTTGAAACTTTACGAGGCCGCAGTCAATGCCGAAAAACAGCCGGATGTCTTCAAAGTTCCGGGCCCTGTGGTCGAAGCATGGCAGGAAGTGGCAAAAATCACGCAGAACAATCCGTTTCTTCAAGTTGCACAGAAAAGGCTCGGCGAATGGAAGGTCCTGACAGATTTTTACGAAAAACACAAAGCTAACTTTGACAAACTCAAGCTCCTTTTCGCGAGTCCGGCTCTTCCTACGGCTCAGAAGTCAAGTCTGGCGTCGAAGTATCTGGAAGAATTCGGCGTTACTTTCGGCACTTCGGGAATCGTGAATCTGATTTCAACAGTTTCCGACAAGAACGAAATTATGGGAAACGACACTTTCAAGGCGAAAATTCAGGAAACCAAGCAGAAACGCTGCGATCTGGGATCAGGCAGAGACTGTTATGAGCTCGGAAAATTTTTCCTGACGATTGAATATGAAAAGATGATGATGTTCAACAAGGCGTGCGAGCTGAAATATCAGCCCGGCTGCGATGCACAGCAGAAAAAAGCCGAACAGCCGAAAGCTGAGCCCGCTGCTGCACAAACTGAGGAAAAACCTGAGAAAACATATACTTTTGCGGAAGATCCGGTCGGGCTGATCCCGCCGTTTGCCGAAGCGGATGATGCGGCGAAACAGGGTGCGGATCCCGAGGTACTGAAACTTTACGAAGCGGCTGCGGCTCTCGAAAAAGAGAAAGGAACTCTTTCAAAGCCGTCAGCTGCGGTTGCGGCATGGGAAAGTGTTGAAAAAGCTGCCGGGAAAAACCCGTTCCAGTCTCTTGCACAGCAGAGAACGGCTGACTGGAAAAAGGCAGCTGCCGATTTGGACGCTCGTGATGCAGCTCTTGCAGAACTGGAGAAAAATATCGCCGACAATTCGATCGAAAGCAGCCGCAAAGCTGAACTTATGAGCGCTTATCTCGATAAGCACGGTGTCGTTTTCGGAACGATGAATGTTCTCGGCCTTATTGCGCCGAAGCAGGATCAGGCTGCACCTTCGGGAGATCTTTATCAGAACTATGCGTTCTATATGTCGGAAGCGGTTCATAAAGAGATTGCCGGCAATGATGCGTTCAAGGCGAAAGTTAAAGAAACAGTGAACAAAAGATGCGAGCTTAAATCGGGCGCGGACTGCCGTGTTTATGCTGAAAATCATGCCGCAGACGAAACTGAAAAAGCGGCTTATCTGAAAAAAGCGTGCGATTTCGGTGTTCAGGAAAGCTGTCCTCTCCAGGCGGCGGATGCTGCTCAGCAGGCTGAGAAAGAAAATGCGATGTCTCAGGAAGAAGAGGATAAATTCAAGGCTGAGCTCAATCAGGCAGGCAGAAAAACGAGAATCGCGGTCGCTGCGACAACTCTTGCTGCAGGAGTAATAGCCGGAGGACTCGGCGGATGGTCTTTTTACGCAATGAACCAGGCCGAGAAAGACCGCAAAAAATATTACGACAAATACTATGAACTCGGTGAAGGGGAACCTCTCAGCCTCTTTGCGAAATACCGCAAGAAAGCGGAAAATGCCGATAAAAGGAGAAAAAAATATCTGATCCTCGGCGGTGTCGGCGCAGGTGTCGGAGCGGCTCTTATAGCTACCGGAGTAACACTTTTCTGTGTTGATTTCGAAGGTGAGAAGGAGGTTAAGAAAAAATACAATGTCTCTCTCGGAGCAAATCCGCTGGATGGAACATTGCAGTTCGCGTTGCAGTGGTGACGGGAGGTTTGTTATGAAAATTAAATTTTTTATTCTGATGCTGTTTTTCTCGGTATTTTTTGCTGCATGCGACAAAAAGATGAAGTGGGAAAACGAGAATGATCCCAATGCCGGCATTTACGGAAAATGCACGGAAGGCTCGTACAGATGTTACGGTAGTGACGGGGATTACTCTTCTCTTGTCTGCACAAAAGGAAAGTGGGAAAAATATGAGGAGTGCGACGAGAACTGCAACGAGGAAACCGGAATGTGCGAAACTGAAAGGAATGAAGAGGATTCCGACAGCGGCTCCGATTCCGGTCACGACGGCGGAGCGGATGTTTACACCGGGCAGAACCGCGTCGTGATACAGCTTGCGTGGAAGCAGGGGTTTGCGTCAAGATACGAGAATGAGAGCAAAGATGGCTCCATGGTCGATCTTGATCTCCATCTGGTCAAAATGACAAGCCTTGAGGCTGCAAAATACGACTTCCAGCGCAAAGCCGGACTTCTGGGAACAAGCTATCGTTCAGAGGATATGGACAACTGTTCTGTGAGCATGGCTGAATGCGAGCAATACTGGCGCCATGACGACTGCTCTTTTGCTGACAATGGATTAGAGGATGCAGCCGATGACAGAGCAATTAAATGGGGTGCCAAGTTCATTTTTGACAATTCCTGGGGCGGTGGCGGAAACTACGAAAATCCCGAAACAATAGTCATGGGACCGACCGAAGACGAAGACGGCGACGGACTTCCCGATAAAGTGATTATGGATGACCAGTATCTGGTTGTCGTAACTTACGTCAACTGCGAATCGAATTACGGCGACGGTGTAGACCGTTGTGTTTACGGCGGAGATGAAAATGTATACGAAGTCGATGCCAGAGTTTCGATTTTTGTTGACGGCGAGGAAGTTCCCAGAAAGGCGGGAACAGACCGTCCGGAAGACCACTACTACGAAACCTCGAAAGATTTCAGAATCAAACTCAGCGAGTGGAAAGTTGTCGCGGTCATAAAGTGGGACGGTTCTCTGGCCGGACCGGAGCTGAAACCTGAATACAGCGGTAACGCAATAGTAACGGATGTCGCCATGCCCGATGACGGAATCATGACCGATCCTGTCCGCCATCCTGTCTGTGTTTTCGACAATTCCGAGGCGATTCTTGTTCCGGTATGGGATCCGGAAACTTACAGAAATTATATTGAAATCCCTGGTGATGACTTTTATCCGATAGGGACATGCTACCAGCCTGATGAGCCTGATCCTGTCGTCGGCGACAAAAGAAAGAGAAGCTGCTCAAATATTCCTTTCGGTGCCGAGTGGAACACCGTTTCCGAAATTACGCAGGAATACGACGGAGAAAAGTGGATGCCTTCGCTCAAGGGCACTTACAACGAGGAGCCGAGTACGACGGAATGCCGTTTCAAGTGTAAGGAGAACTACACATGGAATGAAAGTACTTCAATCTGTGTTGCCGACACAAGACAGACTGCGTGCGAAGGACTTCCTGAAAATGCGGAGTGGAACACTGTTTCGGAGATTACTCAGACGTGGACCGGAACTGAATGGTCGCCTTCATCCCAAGGAAGTTACAATGCAACTTCGAGCGGTGATCACTGCTATTTCCAGTGCAGGGAAAACTACAACTGGGAAGGTTACGAGTGGGATGATTCCAGCTATGTATGCAACCCTGCGACACGGGAGGTTGACTGCCCTGAGAGTCTGCCGAATTCGGTATGGAACGACAACGGTCAGCTGGGAACATATACGCAGACCTGGAACGAAGAGGCAGGAGATTGGCTGCCGCAGTACAATGAATCAGTCTACAGCGAAGATTTCGGAGACTGCCGCTTCGTCTGCGATACGCACTGGTACGGCTGGAACGGTTCAGAATGTGTTTTGGATCCGTGCCTCTATCCGCTAAATCCCTGTACAAGTCTTGCAAATACAAGTGGAATCTGCACTCCGATATCCAATTTCACAGCTTACGAATGCGGCTGCAAGAGCGAATACACATGGAACGGCAGCGCATGCGTCCTGATAGCAAACTCGCTTCCGGAATGCAGCGGAGCAAATACTTTCCCGTGCAAAGATACAGAAAACGGGCTTATCTGGGCTCAAAAGGCGTCAGACAAAATGAATTGGGCAAGCGCGAAATATACCTGTGAAAACGATTACAACACCGCAAATTACGGCGGTTTCGGCGCAGGATGGCGTCTGCCGACAATCAGTGAACTCAGGACTCTCATCAAAAACTGCACAGATACCGAGAGTGACGGAGACTGCAAAGTCCGTGACGACAGCGTCGTCTGCCTCACAGAATCGGATGATTGCTGGGAAGAAAACTGCTATTCATGCAGTGATGGCGAACACAGCAAGTTCGGAGACAACACTTGGTTCTGGTCATCTTCATCTGTCACAGGCGGAGATGACAGCAAGGCTTGGGGAGTCGGTTTCAACGGAGCTGAAGTCGATGCCAGCAGCAAAACCGGTAGTCATAATTTCCGTTGTGTAAAACCGATATGTGGAACCAATTACACATGGAATTCGTCAACATCTGAATGTAATCCTGACAAGCGGTGGGTTGACTGTTCTCCGAAACTCTCCAACACCGTCTGGAACGATTACGGCAACAACGGCAGATTCATGCAGGTCTGGAACGGCGAAGGATGGGAACCGGCGGAATATACATCAACTTACGACGAAACGACGGCCGGAATATGCGTATACAAATGTGCCGATGATTACCATTGGGAAAACAACAAATGTACCTATAACACAAAAACATTCACATGCATCGGAAAACCCGCAAATTCAAGCTGGAACACCGTTTCGTCATACACCCAGACGTGGACAGGAGCTGCATGGAGTCCGGCTGACAGCGCCGTCTCCTACGATACTGAGCCGAGCACGACAAGCTGCCGTTTCAAATGCGACGACAACTATGAATGGGACGGTTCCTCCTCCTGCGTTGCTCTGCCTGAAGTCGTCACTTTAGGAATGAATTACAGCGGCGGCAGATGATGAAAACTGTGATTGGTTTTTTTTCGGAGGTTCATTATGAAAGTTAAATTTTTTATTCTGATAACGGTTTTTTTGATGCTTTTTGCTGCCTGCGACAAAAAGATGAAGTGGGAAAACGAGAATGATCTCAATGCCGATATTTACGGAAAATGCGAGGAGGGTTCCCACCAGTGCTACGGACCTTACATTTCGCTTGTCTGCAGAAAAGGCAAATGGGAGAACTTCGAGGATTGTTCCAAAAAAAGAGCCTGTGTCGAGGAAACCGGAATGTGTGTCCCTGAAGAAAGCGGGGACATCTATTACGGCGATGAAAACGGAACTTACCTTGAGAACAACCGCATCGTAGTCAAGCTTGCATGGAAGCAGGGTTTCAAATCAAAACTCGACGCGCAGTTTGATGAAGGTGTCGCTGTCGATCTTGATCTCCATCTGGTCAAAATGAACAGCATCGAGGCTGAGCTGTACGGGTTCGAACGGACTGACGGGCTTTTGGGAACAAACATGAAAAAGAAAAGCCTGCCGTGCGCCGAGGAAGATCTGACATGCGAGAGATACTGGCGGCACGATGACTGCTCGGCTTTTGACAATGGAAAAATGAGTGACGATATTGAAGAGACGATCGCATGGGGAGCGGCATTCGGCATTGACAACACCTGGGGCGGCGGAAACTACCAGAATCCCGAAACGGTATTTATGGGTTCAACAAAAGATACTGACGGCGACGGAACTCCTGATGTAATGATTCCTGACGACCAGTATCTGGTGGTTGCGACTTACGGCGGCTGCGTTTCAAATTACCGTTACGGCGCGGACCGCTGCGATGAAGCATATCAGGGCGACGGAGCAGCCTATGAAGTCGATGCGCGGCTCACGATTTTTGTCGACGGCGAGGAAGTCCCGAGAGCTGCTGCTGCCGACAGACCGGCGGATCACTATTACGAAACCTCGAAAGATTTCAAAATCAGACTCAACGAGTGGAAAGTTGTCGCGGTCATAAAGTGGGACAATTCTCTCAAAGGTTCAGGGGCGAATCCGGAATCTCAGGGAAACGCGGTCGTTTCCGATATAATCATGCCTGAAGAGGATATCGAACTGGACTCTGTCCGTTATCCTGTCTGCGTTTATCAGACAACTGACGCAGTTCTTGTTCCGGTCTGGAATGAAGAAGATTATGTGAATTTCGTAACCTTGCCGGATGAAACCGGAGCCTGCCTGGGAACATGCCGTCAGCCTGAAGAACCGGAACCTTATGAAGGAGACAAAAGAAAGAAAGAATGCGAAGGCCTTGTGCCAGGTGCAGATTGGAATACGGTTTCCGAAATTATTCAGGAGTGGGACGGCGAAAAGTGGCTTCCTTCAAGCTCCGGAGTTTACAACGTGGAAGAGAGTTCGACGGAATGTCATTTCAAGTGCAGGAAAAACTATTCGTGGAACGGGACAGAGTGTGCCGCGGATACAAGACAGGCTGCATGCGAAGGACTTCCGGAACATGCTGAATGGTTCTCTGTTTCCGAAATCACGCAGACCTGGAACGGAAGTGAATGGCTGCCTTCGGTAACTGCAACCAACTGCCATAATTCCAGTACTGAATACTGCTGTTTCAAGTGCAATGAACACTATGAATGGAAAACGGATAATTCCTGTGAACCGGAAACAAGATCTGTGGAATGCACCGGAAAACCTGACGGTGCGACATGGAACAATTCGATAATAGTCCAGACATGGGATGAAGAAGCGGGCGATTATCTTCCTTCGAGCGAAGCTTCTTACTACGACGGAAATAATGCACCAGGCAATACCTGCACGTTCAGATGCAGCAACTATTATGAATGGATCAATTCGGAATGTCTGGAAAATCCGTGTCTTCCGGATAATCCTTGCGAAGGAATCGAAAATTCAGACGAACAGTGCGTGCTGTTTGTGGGGGAAGGTTATCTCGACTATTCGTGCGACTGCTACGACGGCTATTATTGGAACGGAGAAACCTGTGCAAAAGAGTGTAATCCCGATACATGCTTTAAAACGCATACTTGCTCCGGTGTAGTAGGGGGTTTAATTGAGATGACAGGAACGGCTGAAGGGCACGGAACCTGTAACAGTACGAACGGCAGCTGTGAGTGCGACCCGGGCTGGCTTACCGGAACTTCAAGTTCAGGGACCGGTACGACCGTGCAGTGCGAATCAGCGGGTTTTATTTTTGAAACTCTGAACAATGTCGAGTGCGCAGTCTGTGACATAAGCAACCCGCCTTCTGAATACGCGACAAAGGGTTGTCCGCAGAGTCTGACTGGCGATACAACGCTCTGTTCCGCTACAGATTCGACTTTCTGCGGTCAAAACGGAACATGTTACTATGAGCCGGCCGGCGAGCACCGGCTTTACTGCGTATGCGGCGACGGTTATCACCTTGACAACGGCGACAAATACACCGGTTTCTGCGAAAGCGACGGTGATATCTGATTTCCACTCGCATTTTCAAAAAATATCATTATAATTCCGCAGTTTTTTGATTCTTGGAGGAATCTATGAAAAAAATTATCTTTTTAACACTTGTTTTTATGTTTTTTGTTGCCTGCAGCGATGCGAAAAAAGAGGCTCCTGCCGCTGAAAAAGCTGAGCCGGTAAAACCTGCGGAAACCGTGAAAACAGAGGATGAGATCGAAGTCAAAGGGCTTGAAAACGAGATTTTGGGCGAAGATTTCGACAAAGGGAAAAACATCCATGCATTCGAAATGACTTCGATAAAAAGCGGCAAAAAGGTGAAGTTCGGCGATTTCAAAGGAAGGAAGATCCTCATCGACTTTTGGGCGAGCTGGTGCGAGCCCTGCATCGCGATGTTCCCCGAAATAAACAAGCTGAAAGAGAAGTTCGAAGACGGCGACAAAACGCTGAAGATCCTTTCTATCAGCGTTGACCCGATGCCGGGAAAGATCAAAAAGATCATTGCCGCCAAAAACGCGCAGTTCGATGTCCTTCAGGCCCCGGAATCGCTCGCGGAATCGGGCGTTATCATGCCGTATATGGTCCTTGCGGACGAAAACGGGAACGTAATTCTCACAAGTTCGGGCAAACACAGCTACGAAGAGCTCGAAAAAATGGTTAAAAGCGGAAAATAATCTTTTTTTACTTGTTTTATGCTCGATTTTGTGCGATTTATGCAGGCAGTTTGGCTGTTTTAACAATTTCATATAGGAGAGTGACATGGTAAAAGTCGGTGACAACATCAAAGCTATTTCCCCTTACAAACCCGGTAAACCTATTTCGGAAGTCGAAAGGGAGCTCGGTCTTACTTCAGCGATCAAACTTGCAAGCAACGAAAACCCGACAGGCATCAGCCCGAAAGTGCGCGAGGCTCTCATCAACGCCGTTTCGGAACTTAACTACTACCCGGACGGCAACGCATACTACCTTAAAAACGCGATCGTGGAGTATCACAAGACTAAAGGCGAAGAGATAAAATTCGAAGAAGTTTTTGTAGGAAACGGCTCGAATGAAGTCATCGACATCGCGATAAGGACTCTCATCAAAGGCGACGAGGAAGTCGTTCTTTCAGAGCAGGGTTTTGTCGCTTACGAACTCATTCTCAAGGCTGCCGACATCAAAATGAAACTCGTTCCGCAGACCAAAGACCACGTTGTCGATATCGACGGGCTCATTGCGGCTGTAACGCCAAAAACGAAGATGATCTGCCTTATCAACCCGAACAACCCGACCGGAACATACTATCCGAAGGCTCAGTTCGAAAAACTTCTTAAAACGGTTCCTCAGGAAGTCATTCTCGTTGTTGACGAGGCTTACTTCGATTTCGCCGACGCTCCCGATTATCCGAACGGTTTCAACTACAGGAACGTTCACCCGAACATGATCATCTGCAGAACGCTTTCAAAGGCTTTCGGACTCAGCGGGATCAGGCTGGGTTACGCAGTTTCGACTCCTGAAATCGTTGACTACATGAACCGCGTCAGAGAACCTTTCAACACGAACCTGCTCGCTCAGGTTGCCGGAATCGCCGCTTTCAAGGATCTGGATTACCTGAAAAACGCGATCAAAGTCAACAAGGAAGGAAAGGAGTATCTCTACAAGGAATTTACGAGACTTGGAATTGAATACCTTCCTACACAGGGCAACTTTATGCTTTTCAAAGTAGGAGAGGCGCAGACTTCCGGCCGCGACTGCTACGACTACCTGCTTCACAAAGGCGTAATCGTCCGTCCGGTTGCAAATTACGGTTTCCCGAACTGGCTCAGACTTTCGATCGGTCTCAAGGATCAGAACGAAACTTTCATAAAGTATTTTGAGGAATTTCTTAAAACTATCCGCTGATTTTGCGAAAAAAATCCCTTAAAATTTTACTTAATTTCCTTTATCCTTATAATATTTCGATTTTTTTGTTTTGATTTTGTTTTTCAGGTGCGTTTTGAAGAGTTCCGCTAATTTCAGAGTCGGCTTGTTCCTGCTTTTGTCACTGCTGATGATCGTGGGTTTTATTGCCTTTATCCTCGTTAAGAAAAATGTTTTTACCAATCATCTTTATTTTACCCTTTCATCTTCTACCGGCGAGGGTATTACCGAGGGAATGCCGCTTCTTTTTTCAGGTTTTGAAATCGGAAAAGTAGAAAAATTCGAGCTCGACAACAAAGGTACGGTTCTCGTTCTGGTCAAAGTGCCGGAAGAACATGCGCACCGCATCAACAAAAGTTCCGTTTTTACCCTTGAAAGGCCGCTCATCGGCTCTTCAAGGTTCATCGTGACGACTCCGAATCTCATGGAAACTGCGGCAGACAGCAACTATGTTTTTGAAACGCAGATGGTCGATGACATCAATGAAGTCATCAAAAAACTTCAGCCGATGGTTGAAAAAATCGACGAGATCGCGACAAATCTCAAAACTTTGACCGATGAGAAAAGTCATCTGAACAAAACTCTTGTCCATGTCGAAAAAATCACGAATGATCTTGCCCAGAAACGCGGAATAATCGAAATGATGGCCGGGGACAAGGCTGCCGCTGCGCAGTTCCGCGAAGGTGTGGCTCACCTCAACAATTCTCTGGGAGAGATCGAAAATCTGATAGGCAACGCCAACAAAACGCTTGTCAAGGCCGACGACCAGATTCTCGGCGACGAGGGAACGCTTGCCAAAGTCAATGCCATAGTCGAAGATGTTAATAAAAAAATGGCCGATCTGGATGTTCTGATCGCATCCCTCATCAAGTCGGGCGAAAATCTTCAGGAAGGAACAAAGGACATGGATGTCCTGAGAAAGGATCTCGATTCGATAATCAACTCGGTAAATTCGATGGTCAAGGATGTCCGCAGAGTTTTGCCGACGACTCAGAACAAGGAACTGGAGCTGCCGTAATGAAAGTTTTTCTCTTTGTTTTACCGCTTTTTCTCCTGATTTCATGCGGCGCGGGGCATATTCCGGCCTGGAAGCAGAATGCTGCGGCCGATACGGCGAATTTCATCGAAAGCAGTTTCATCGGTAATGAGCTTTATGCCTCGAAATACTTCGACAAAATGCTCGAGGATTTCAGAATGACGGTCGATCCCGACGAGGTGGTAAAAGCCTATTTGACAAAATGTCTCGCAGACTTCGCGCTTCTTGAATATTCAGAGTGCCGTGAAGCGGCTGACATGCTTCCGCTTCTGAAAAACGAAGAAAATACCGCATACTACAATTTTGTTTCCGGCAAAACGCGCAGCGGCGAAGTCGTTCCGAAAAAATACCGTGATATAGTTGAGGTTTCACAGAACTGCAGTGTCGAAAAGGCAAATTCAGAACTTTCTTCGGAAAAAGATCCGACGACTCTTCTGATAAAGGCTTCGTTTCTTGTTAAAAATAACTGTTATGATGCCGAAACTGCGGAAATTGCAATTAAATCGGCTTCGAAAGAGGGGTGGAAAAGGGCGGTTCTCAAGTATCTCGCGCTGCAGCTTTCATACTTTGAAAAACACGGCGACAGAAAGAATGCCGGACTGGTAAAAAAGAGAATGGAACTTGTTGTTTCTGAATAATGACTTGTAAATAAATGGGAGGAGTTATGAAAATCATCCGTTTACTTTTCTTGCTTGTTTTCGTTATTTTTGTTTCGTGCGGAACTTCCGAAACCAAATCGGACGGCGAGCCGCAGAAAAGTGCTCCGGTAAAAACTGAAAAGAAAGCAGCATCGTCGAAAAACATCAAAGTTTCCAATGATCCTGATGCTTTCGTCGAGGCTGCAAGGCTGAACGATGCGGCACTTGTCGACAAATTTCTTGCTGCAGGAGCCGATGTCAATTCTAAAAACAAAAGCGGTGTCTATCCGCTTCACTGGGCTGCATGGCACGGGAATCTCGAACTTGTTAAAAAGCTCGTTGCAAAGCAGGCTTACGTCGACGTTATGGACGGCTACCGCGATGAAACTCCGCTTTCATGGGCTGCAAAAAAGGGCAACCTCGAAGTTGTGAAATTCCTCGTTGAAAAAGGTGCGGCAGTCAACAATTCCGACAGATACAAAGAGACTCCGCTCATGGATGCCGCAAGATACGGCCACGACGAAATGGTCCGTTTCCTGCTTTACAACAATGCGAAAATCAACGACGTTACGGTCGACGGAATCAGCGCGCTGATGTTTGCAAGCATGAACGGTCACGAAAAAGTCGTAAAAACGCTTCTTGAGTTCAGAGCGGACATCAACAAGATTCACTTCAAAACCAGTAAAACGGCCCGCGGTTACGCTGAAGAACGTAAATTCAAGAGCATTGTCGAACTTATCGCTCGCCAGGCAAAGGTCGAAGGCGACCTTATCAAAAGACCTGCGAAACCGGCTGACACGCAGTTCGTAACGACTCCGCCGGACCTTGAAACGCTTCAGAAAGCGTGGGCAGGCAGAGAAGATTATCTCCCTGCGACACTTGAGGCGAAACACGTCACTTCGCACATGAACAAGTTCCTTCCCGACATCACGCAGTGCTACCAGAGCAGGTACGAGCAGGGCGACCGCAACATGATGGGAACGATGGAACTCATGGTCCGCGTTGCCGGCAGCGGTGTTGTCCTTGACGCATACTTCACGACAGAAAAGTACCAGTCATCGCTTTTCGGAGACTGCATTCTCGATGCTATAAAGTCGCGTCCTTTCCCGCAGTTCTACGACGGACAGATCGATTTCAAGTACACTTATACCATCTAAAAGCACCGTTTACTTTTTATTGACAAATTCCTTTTTATTGTATAAATATTAAGGATTATTATTTTGTTCTTACCTAAAACGGGGGTGTTGCTATGTTTAAGGTAGTATTTTTGTTAGTGATTTTCTTTAGTTCTTCGCTTTTCGGACAGTCGGTTCTCGACGACAAAGTCCAGTTGAAGGATGAGAATTTCGTAAAATCTGTTGAAAATGCAGATACGATCATTCTCGGAAAGTATATTCAGGGCGGCAAAACCAAGGCAAAAGTCATGGTCGACAAAGTTTATGTCGGCGAAGCTTCGGGCGATATCGAAATCAGCGGGCTCGACAACGAAAAGATCAGGCTCCGCTACAAAAGAGACGCCTACAAAAAAGGTGACGGCTATGTTTTTATTCTCAAGAAAGGGGCCAAGGATTTCAAACTGCTTGAAGACAGCATTACGATTCCCGTTTCGAGAGACAATAAGGCGAATTTTTCCTTCAATACGCCTTATATGATCAACTTCTGGCAGCTTTTTGACGAAAGACTTGTCGGAGTAGCGATCAAAGCGATCCGCGAAAAGGCCGACAATATGCAGAACGATTCCACTCAGGATGCTTTTGACAAGCTTGTAGAAGAATTTATTGCCAACAAAGATGCAGCATCGCTCCGCACGGCGCTTGCTGTAGCGAAACTCGGCGGACTTGTTATCGACGATGAAAAGTACAACTCTTTCATTGCGGGAACAGACACGCTTTCCTGCCTTGCAGTTAAATTCTCGGGCGAAATCAAAGGCGAGATTTACTTCAATCAGAATATTCTGACCAGGGCTGAAGGTTTCAATGCCGACAATCAGACGGCTTTCGGTTATGCCGCTATGAACCTCTACTCAAAGCAGAGTGTTCCTGTAATAGGAAAAATGCTCAACAAAATCAGTCTTTATGCTCCGTCTTCGAGCGAGTGCTTCCCGTATCAGAAACCGGCTACCAACAAAGAGGTTTTTGTCAGAGCGCTCATCGAAATCGATTCTCCCGATACGATAAGACTGATCTCTTCACAGCTTGACAGCGGCGATGCCGACTGGCTTGCAAAAGTTCTCGCGATTATTGCGGAATACGACGGTGCTGACCTTGTCGAACTTGTTCTCAAGGCAGACACAAAAGAGAGAACTTCAGAAAGAAAACTTGAGTTCAGCAACTATTTCAACAAGGTAAAATCGAAGAGTGTCGCCGAGGCGCTTATCGCTCTTTTTAACAAAAATTCTGATTCATACTGGAAAAAGAGAATTCTTTCGGTTGTCGGAACCTATCAGTTCGCTGAGTCGCTTCCGTTCCTCATTCAGGTTATGAACGAGGATTCCAAGGAAGAGATCAGAACGACTGCCGCTATGTCGATCGGTCAGCTCGGAAACGCCGGCGGCGCAAAACCGCTTTATGAGTTCATCGTCCGCGAAAAATCGATACTCGCCAAGTCGATAGGAATCCAGTCGATTGCAAAAATCGGTGACAAATCGGTTCAGGAATATCTTAAAAAACTCGTAAGCGAAGAAGCTGATCCGAAAGTCCGTGAAGAGGCTGCAAACGCTATCGAAGACAATTTGTTTATTCTCAGGTACGGCAGAGAAAAGAATTGATCCCGTCAGTTTCTTCCGAATCAATCGAAGCGTGGCTGCTCTGGCAGCAGAAGCTTCAGCCTTTCACTTTCAATGAAAAATTTGCAGAAGAGATAAATTTCTCGATTTCGGAAGAAATCGCGAAATCTTTCAGAGAAGCGGGGTTTATTCCGGTTCCGAAAACTGCTTCCGTTTCGTATGCTGTGACTGCTAAAAACGTTGAAGAACCGGTTGACGAGTCTCTGCCGCCGCTTGAAAGAGTGCGCGTAAAAGCCGGAAGATGCACAGCGTGCCGTCTTGCTGCAAAGCGGACCAATATGGTTTTCGGCGAGGGAAATCCCGAAGCTGACATAATGTTCATCGGCGAAGGCCCCGGCGAAGACGAGGATTTGTCCGGCAGACCTTTTGTCGGAAAGGCGGGGCAGCTTCTGACTAAAATCATCGAAAACGGGATGAAAATTCCGCGCAGTCAGGTTTATATCGCGAATATCGTGAAATGCCGTCCTCCGGCAAACCGTGATCCGATGCCTGACGAAGCGCAGTGCTGCATCGGTTTTTTGAAGGAACAGATTAAAATTGTAAATCCTAAGGTGCTGATTTTATTGGGTAAGGTCGCGATGAAAAATTTGCTCGGCATTGACGGTTCAATGTCTAAAGCGCGCGAAATGACCTATGAATACGATGGTATAAAGGTTTTTGTTACTTATCATCCGAGTGCTCTCCTCCGGAACGAAGCATACAAGCGGCCTGTCTGGGAAGACATAAAAAAGGTGATGAAATATCTCGGAATGATGTAACCTGAGACTTGTTTTGAAGTCTCATTGTTCGTTGTAAGTTAAGTTATTTTTATATGGAGATAAATAAAATGCTGTTGAGAAAAATCCTATGCCTTACTTTTTGTCTGTGTTTTTCGTCAATGCTTCTGGCTTCTTCGGTTCTTGAGCTTGTCGGAGCGCAGGATTCGGTCCATCCGTTCACTTCGAGAATCATTTCGACAGGTGCGGAGGCGGCTTACTTCAATCCGGCAGATCTTGCGACTTTGGATGACTCTTTCAAAATCGGTTTCGGAATGACGATCCAGAACAAGTCGATAAGCCATAAAGCACGTCCTGAAGGACATGATGTCGGTTCGTATATTTATGATTTTGCGGCGGCGAACATGGGTTCAGGAATTGAAGGTTTCAATACGCCTTTGCCTACAGCCGATCTGATAAACAGACGCGGTTCTGCTGACTATGATTCGTTTGACGGCGTTATTATGCTCGGAGCTGTCAAAAACATAGCGAAGAAAAGCCTTGAAAAACTCGGCGGTCAGCTTGCCGTCGGTGTTTACGCGCTTCTTCCGATTTCGGGAATCCAGACACAGGAGCCTTTTTTCAATGACGAGAGAGAGCAGTATTTTTCGAACAGTCTTCAGTTCGAGCTTTACGGTGACAGACTTAAGCAGTTCAGCGTTGCCGCAGCCATTGCAGGACGTTTCGGCCGCTATTTCAGAATCGGTGCAGGTCTTGCGATTTCAACATACACAAAAACACAGAACCGTGTTTACGTGCCGAATGCCTCTGATCCGTCGCTTCAGCTCATCAATGCAAAGATGAATGTCGGTGCTTCGGTCATGCCGTATTTCTCGTTCGTTGCAAACCCCGTTGCAGGATGGCATCTTACGGGAACTTTCCACTTCCCGACAAATACCGGTATCGTAAAACTCAACAACGAAATGCAGGTTTGGAGCATGGATAATCTGTATCCTGAAAACCAGAAATATCTTGCTGCCAGTTCTTCCATGACGGCAGGATATCAGCCGATAAAACTTTCAATCGGAACTTATTACGATTTTAAAGTTAAAGACTATACCCTGACTCCGATGGCTGGTTTCGAGTGGTCAAGATGGTCAACTTATATCAACCGTCACGGTGAAAAACCGATTGATAAATGGGATGACACGTTTTCTGCTACTGCCGGTTTACTCATGCGTCATCCGGAACGCAGGGCTGCTTTCGGTTTCAACTATGTTCCGAGCCCGGTTCCGGCACAGACAGGCAGAGAAAACTATGTTGACAACGACAGATTCGGTTTTTCTCTCGGTTACCACGAATATTTCGGCATTACAGACCAGGTCAAGATCGGAGCCGGAATAAGCGGTTCACTGCAGTGGCTTCTCAGCAGAACTGAAGAAAAAGATCTTGAACGCAAACAGGAAGACGGCGGTCTTGTTGATGAAGTTCCAAACGATGATACAAAATATTACGGAGATATGACGGCTGATGAAGTTGATGCTATAAAAAAGGAAATACAGACCAATAACCCCGGATTTCCTGGCTGGACCAGCAAAGGTTTCCTTTTGAATATAGGTGTTTCAGCAGAAGTTATATGGTAATTTAACAACTTTCTAAGGAGAAAAAAATGAAAAAATTCGTAATTTCCCTCGTTGCAATCTGCGCAGCACTTTTCTTTGTTTCCTGCGGCGGCGGTTCTTCTGAAAGCACCGAACCTACGACAGAACCAACAACCGAACCGACTGAGGAACCTACGACAGAACCAACAACCGATCCAACTGAGGAACCTACGACAGAACCAACAACTGAAGAACCGACGACAGAACCAACAACCGAACCGACTGAGGAACCTACGACAGAACCAACAACTGAAGAACCGACGACTGAAGAACCGACTGATCCTGCTGAAGAGAATCCTCTTTACGCTAAATTTAAAGGAAGATGGGCTGCGGAGATAATTCTCCATTCAACTTCAACTGCTTCCGGTATAGAAGCTCCGAGCATCACCACAAGATATCTTCTTGTCGATTTTTCAGTCAACGGCAAAGGACAGCTTGATATGGACAAGGTTGACGGGCTTTGCAGGACAGACAACCGTACAGGGAGCGATAAAAATGCATTCACCAAGACAGCTAAAGGAAATGTTCATTTCAATGAACCGGATTCCAAATTCAACAAAATTTTCTGGCACTGGAAACCTGCTGAAGTTCCTGGATATGAAAATGTTCCTTATGTCGAAGTTGCACAGAACGGTGAGGAAATTAGTTTCAAGCTCAACAGAGACTATGAGCTTCGCGGCGCATGTCCAAACAAGGAAGACTGCAATCCTGAAACAGATCCTTGGTTTACAGACAAAAACGATTCGAGAATTTTTGACCACGATGCAGACACACATCCTGCTTTCACAATCTTTTTCCGTGGTACCAGCGGATTGACAAGCGGCAATATGTATTATGTCCAGAGACTGTGGCACATATTCGAAGGCAAACTTGTTGCTGACGGCAAAATTGAAGGAAACGTTGAGTGGGAAGACAAACAGTTTTTGATTGATGCAGAAGCCGAGTTGCTTAAAACATCCAAAAAAACGGAGACGCACAAGGAAAAATCAATATTCCAGTTCGTAAAAGTTGATGAAAATATGGACTGCAACTCAATGCTCGGGCAGATTAATACGCTTTTCGACCTTGTTGACCCGAATGCTGGAGATGCTACAGGAGTTGAATAATATTTTAACTTTTCGAGTTTTCAGCCCCTCTCCGGAGGGGCTTTTTTTTGTCTTTGGATTGATAGACCTCACCTTTGATCCCTCTCCAGTGTGGCGAGGGACGAAGTGAGTTTTAGTCGTAAATTCCTTTTCCCATGCAGCACTGTTTGAATTTCTTGCCGCTTCCGCACGGGCACGGATCGTTTCTGCCGATTTTCGGAGCCGTTCTCTTGACAGGTTCTTTTTCGAGAGTCGGGGCAGTCGTGTTTTTCTGGACTTCGGCTTCTTTCTTCTGCTCTTTCTGCTCGAATTTTTCGACCGCTTCCTGCGTTACGACCTGGACTGAGAAAAGCCGTTTTACCGATTCGGTGTAGATGCTGAACATCATATCCTGGAACATCGCGAAACCTTCGCGTTTGTATTCGAGTTTCGGGTTTTTCTGGCCGTAGCCGCGCAGTCCTATGCCTTCACGGAGGTGGTCCATGCTGAGAAGATGGCGTCTCCAGAAGATGTCGAGAACTTCGAGGACGATGTGGCGTTCGATCTCGTTGCTGAGTTCCTTGTCGTACTGCGACATTTTCTTGTCGTACTGCTCAAGCAGAAAATCGTAGCATTTCTGCGCCATAACCTGCATCGCGGCTTCGTTTTTATGTCCTGCATAGTTGTCAGGATTGATTATGTCCGCGAAAAGACTGTCGTCCAACTCCGCTTTGGCCTCTTCGGTATATGCAATGGTTCCGGCGAGGAAATCCTTGACCATAGCGTAATCCCAACTGTCTGGAGTCGATTTTTCGGGAATTATGTTGAGCAGGTTGGTGTTGATAATGTTTTCTATCATAGAGTAGATGACCTGCTTGTTTGCGTCTCCGCCGGTCAGAATATTGCGGCGCAGAGCGTAAATCGTCTTTCTCTGCTGGTTCATTACATCATCGTATTCGAGGACATTCTTACGGATGCTGAAGTTGTGCGCTTCGACCTTTTTCTGCGCGTTTTCGATCGATTTCGAGATAAGTTTGTGCTCGATCGGCTGATCGTCTTCAAGACCGAGTCTCGACATTACGGTCGAAAGTCTTTCGCTGCCGAAAATACGCATGAGGTCGTCTTCCAGGCTGAGGAAAAATCTCGACGAACCCGGGTCACCCTGACGTCCGCTTCGGCCTCTGAGCTGGTTGTCGATTCGTCTTGATTCGTGGCGCTCGGTTCCGACGATGTGGAGACCGCCCGCAGCCAGAACTTCCTTTTTTTCTTCGGCACAGATTTTTTCGTATTTGTCGAGAATCTCCTTAAATTCAGGTGATTCGGTGTCAACAACTTCCATAACCGCTTCGGCTTCGGCAAGCGCAAGTTTCTCCGGGTTTCCGCCGAGAACGATATCGGTTCCACGGCCTGCCATGTTGGTGGCGATCGTGATTGTTCCCTTTCTGCCGGCCTGTGCGACTACGTCAGCCTCTTTCATGTGGAATTTCGCGTTGAGGACATTGTGTTTGATGCCCTGTTTCGTGAGGAGGTTGCTCAGTCTTTCCGATTTTTCGACCGAGACAGTACCGACGAGGACCGGCTGTCCTTTCGCGTTTTTCTCAAGAATTTCTCTGACTACGGCATTTTCCTTCGCGACCTGGTTTTTGTAGATCTGGTCGGGCAGATCCTTTCTGATGACCGGCTTGTTTGTCGGAATTACGGTGACGCCGAGGTTGTAGATTTCGGCGAATTCGCGCGCTTCTGTATCCGCGGTTCCTGTCATACCCGAAAGTTTGTCGTACATTCTGAAGAAATTCTGGTATGTGATCGTCGCAAGCGTCTGGTTTTCGCGCTCGACTTTGACCCCTTCCTTCGCTTCGAGAGCCTGGTGCAGACCGTCGCTGTAACGCCTTCCTTCCATGAGTCGGCCTGTGAACTCGTCAACGATCATGACTTTGTCGACGCCGTCGATGTTCTTGACTACATAATCGACATCCTTGTGGAACATGAAGTTCGCCTTCAGAGCCTGCTGAACATGGTGAACGAGTTCAAGGTTTTCCGGCGCGTAAAGGTTGGTGACCCCGAGCAGATTTTCGAGCCTGTAAATACCTTCCTGCGTGAGGATCGCGTTTTTCGCCTTTTCGTCCTTTGTGAAGTGCTCTTCTTCCTTGAGGGTTCTGACAACGGCGTTGACGCGGACATAAAGATCGGTGCTTTCGTCGCTGGGACCTGAAATGATGAGCGGCGTTCTAGCCTCGTCGATAAGAATAGAGTCAACCTCATCGACGATCCCGTAACGAAGATCGCGCTGGACGTAATTGTTTATGTCGAATTTCATGTTGTCGCGCAGATAGTCGAAGCCGAACTCGCTGTTCGTGCCATAGGTTATATCGCTGTTGTAAGCTATTCTGCGTTCTTTTGTTCCCATGCCGTTGAGAATCGTGCCGACAGAAAGGCCGAGGAATTTGTAGATTCTTCCCATCCATTCTGCGTCGCGGGCAGCAAGGTAGTCGTTGACCGTGACAAGGTGCGCGCCGCGTCCTTCCAGGGCGTTGAGATACATCGGAAGTGTTGCGACAAGCGTTTTTCCTTCACCGGTCTTCATTTCGGCGATCCTTCCTTTGTGGAGAACGATTCCGCCGACAAGCTGAACGTCGTAGTGTCTCATTCCGAGAACTCTTTTGCCGGCTTCTCTGACGACTGCGAAAGCTTCAGGGAGCACTGAGTCAAGAGATTCGCCGTTTGCGATTCTCTGCTTGAAATCGGCGGTTTTGGCTGCCAGATCCGCATCAGAAAGGTTCTTCAGCGAATCTTCGAAACTGTTGATCTGTGCAATCGTCGGCCTGATCGACTTCAGAAAACGGTCGTTTTCAGTGCCGAAGATCTTTTTGAACAAGTATTTGAACATATCGGAACTCCCGAAATTTCATGAAAGATTAAAATTTGAAAAGGTCGCTGAGCTGTGTTTTTGCCTCGATTTCCTCGCTTCCGTCCTCGCCTTCGTTCTTGATGAACTCAAATGAAGCGCAGAAATTGGCTTTGTCTCTCTCGCGGATGAACGAACGCGAGTCTTCACGGCACTCGTTGGTGTAGTTCTCGTCGTGAAAGCGGCAGTTAAGGCAGCAGTGAAGGTCCGAGTAGCAGAACGGGCAGACATCCTCTCTTCCTACCTTTCCGCGGATATCCTCAAGTTCGTCGTCAAGCGATTTTTTGCAGTTGTGACAGATATAAACAGCCATTTTTTTCCTCCAAAAACAATAAAACGGAGAATTATAGAGATAAATATTAAAAAATCAAATGTATATTGTAGAGACGTGACCTGACACTTCTCAATGATGATTGCGGTCTATCTCACGCAGCGGACATGGTACGGATAGTGATAGAATTTGTTGTGTTTCGGCATATAGCCCTGTTTACCGTCGATTTCTATCACTATTGCCAAATCATTTGCCATAGATTTGGAAAAGAATGTGGTCGATGTCCAGAAACCGTAGTCTGACGGCATGTCAAGAGACCATGAATCGTTGTCGGAATCGTAGTTTATAATTGAAGCGAGTTCGTTTTTGTTAGGCAGTCTCCAGTCGGAAAATCCTGCATATTCAAGATTTTCGCAGTAGGCGAGTGCATCTTTCCATGTTTCTATTTCGGTGTAAGTTTTCTGCCATACCAGACCGCTTGAAGAGTCTTTTGCAATCGTGTCGCCGTTTACGGACGATATTTTGAAGTTTGCTGCCGGAAGTCCTTTGCCGCGGACGCACATCACATTGTGAATGCTTGATCTTGAAGCAAGGTAATAGATGAAACTTTTGTTCGGATGGAATATCCATACTCTCTCCGGATCGTTTTTGTAAAATGCGGATGTCCACAAATAGTTGCCGCTGCCGGATACCGGAATATCTGGAAAATATTCCGTATTGATTGACGTGCCGGCACCGTAGTAAAGGACTATTGTCATTATTTCCTGCGGTGCAGGCATTCTCCAGTCGGAAAATCCGGCGTATTCAAGATTTTCGCAGTAGGCGAAAGCATCGTTCCAGGTATAAGCCTTTTTTGAAATTGTCTGCTGCCATTCCAATCCGGTGTTGCTATCGGCAACGATCTTCTGACCTGAAACCGTTTTTACGGATAAGTTCTGCTTTTTGCATTTTCCTTTTGCCGCATACTGTGCATCCTGACCGTAGAAATCTTTTCCCTCTGCAGGGCACACAATAGCATCTTCGAGGCTGTAACAGCTTTGCTGCCCGGTGCAGATGTTGCCGAGTGTGGAGGATGTTGAGACTTCGCGGCATCCGCCGTTATTCCAGCTGAAACCTTCAAGGCATCCGCAGTAATAAATATCTGCATTTACCGGAGTGCAGACTTTGTCAGAGTTTGCGATTTTTGAACAGGGATCGCTGTCGCACGGATTGACGCACTTCGAGCCGTTCCAGCTGTATCCTTCGGCGCATCCGCACTCATAAACCGATTCCGTCTCCGGTAAGCACGCGCCTGTTGAACCGGGAATGTTGCATGATTCCGGGGTACACGGATTTTTGACACATTCGGAACCTTTCAGGAAATAGCCTTCTTCGCAGATATCCGATCTCACGCAGCGTGCATAGTGCTCAGGAATAACATCGCCCTCTCCTTTAGACATCGTTTTTACTTCACCGAAGACTAAATCGATTATATATACCATACCGCCAGGCGATGTGGATGAAAGAAAGTAGAGCGTGTCATGCATCTCCACGATCGGAAAATCACTTGCAGGGCTGTCTTTTCCATAGTCAACTATTGAAGCGAGTTCGTTCTTGTTCGGCAGTCTCCAGTCTGAATATCCTGCATAAACAAGGTTTTCGCAGTAGAAAAGCGCCTCTTTCCATGTAGACATCCCTTTGTTTGTGTAATTTTTCTGCCACATAAGCCCGCTTGCGTAATCAGTAAGGACTTCATCGCCTAGTATAGTGAGCTCTTCAAACACCGGAGCAGGGGATTCATCGCCGCGAACGCACATTGCTCCCAAGGGAGACTGGTTGACGAAGGCAGATGAAAAAGTCTTGCCGTATAAAAGGGTCAGCCACCACGAATTTTGTTTGTTGAAATTATGCTGTTCCGCTGCCCATACTTTTGCATTGGTTTCGTCAGAGGGAACAGGAAAATATATTTTGCTCTGCTCCATATCGGCATCAGTAACAGCCGAGATCGAGATGAGTTCGTGCAGTTTCGGCAGCCTCCAGTCGCTTTTTCCGGCATAAGTGAGATTTTCGCAGTGGTCAGCCGCTTTATTCCACGTGTATAGTGCCTTTTCCGTCAGATGCTGCCATTCAAGTCCGGTATTTCTGCTTACGACAGTCAATTCATCCGGAAATTCGGAATTGAGTACAAAATTATTCGGAGAACAAAAACCGAGCTCTGCATACTGGGCGTCCTGACCGTAGAAAACTTCATCGTCTTCTGCCGGACACTCGGTTTTCCCTCCGTTGTTGCTGCATGAGTACATCCCTGTACAGATGTTTGCCAGAGCCGGTTTCTGCGCTGTGCAGCCGCGTCTTTTACCCCACCACCAGTAGTTTTCGTCGCATTCGCATGCATATCTGCCGGCTGTCGAATTAAAGCAGATTCCGGTGGAATTCGGTACATTTCTGCAGGGATCGGTTTCGCACGGATCGGCGCATTTTTCTCCGTTCCATACGTAAGAAGGCAGACATTTGAAATAGCAGCGGTTGTAGGAGGTCTCTTCACTGTAAACGGCTGTTTCTGAAGGTGTCCATTCTTCGCCGTTCCATGTCTGTGTTACCTCTGAAACTGTGGTCCACTGCGCGTTTCCCGGAAGTCCAGTGCATTTTTTCTTCCTCTCATCGGCTTTGCAGCGGGGGCCTTCCCAGGCGTATCCTTCCCAAGTGTAGTTTTCCTTGCATTCGCATGAATAGTCTTTTTCTCCGGGGATACATTCTCCGGTAGAGTTTTCTATATTTTTGCAGGGATTTTTACTGCACGGGTCTTTGGCAACAGGGCCGGTTTCGTCTTCATCGGGTTTACTCTCATCCGGTTTATCGGTTTCAGGCTCGTCTGTTTCGGGATCATCTGTTTCCGGTTTGCTGTCATCGGGATCTTCCTCGTCGTAAATTTCTGAGCCGTCAGCGTCTCCGTCGTTTATAGGATCGTCATCAGTTCTGCTTTTTTTGGAACTGCCGCAGCCGATAGAGAAAAATAAAGCGAAAATCAGAACCGGAAGAAGGATTTTTTTCATTCGAGACTATTGGATTTTCTCGCAAAAAATGCGAGTCCGAGAACGAAGAGAAGTGCTGCAAGAACTGCGAAAACACCGGTGTTCGTGTCGTCGATTGCCGTTACCGCGCAGCTTCCGCCGTCATCATCGCCGTCAAGACAAGTGAGATCGCCTTCTTCGCATTTGTAGCTGAATGTCTTTGATTTTACCGGCAGTCCGATAACTTCTGTGCTGGTTTCAAGTTTGACTTTCGACTTCTGGATTTCAAGTTCAGCCGTCATGTCTTTCGGAATATTAAATTCTGCAACCAGAAGCAGAGTTTTTTCTTCGCCTGATTCAAAAGCAAGCGGGGTGTCCAGAACCAGGTCCAGAAGGTTGGAAGCCTCGGCCGGAACAGCTGTCGCAAGTTTTATTTCGCCGTCGGGAGAAGCATCTTTGTTGACATCGATATAAAGGGAAACCTTTTCGATTCCTTCTTTGAATTTTACCGATTTCGATGTCGTTTTAACGGTTATTTTCTTGATGCTGTTGCTGTGCGCGATAGCTTTTGCCCTTATCTGAAGAACTCCTACAGGAATTTTGTTCAGATCGGAAAGCGACGGAAGCGGAGGCTCAACGCTGCCTTTCGTGAAAACGAACGCTTCAACTGTCGGTTCAAGTGAGAATTCTGCGAAATTCATCGGTGATTCCGACATTTCCGAAGTTGCATTTCCGACCTTGCTGAAAGAGAACCTGTCGATGTTTTCGATGTAGAAATAGAAACTCGTGTTTACAGGAACCGATTCAGGTGTCTTGTATGAAACATCCGCAACTATGAGGAAATGGTGAAGGATGTTCGACTCATAAACCGTCGAATCGTTTTTCAGTGCGAGCGAAACTGTGTTCGCTTTTATGCTCTGCGGATCGGTTGCTTCAACGTCGCCGTCGTCGAAAATACCGTTTCCGTTTTTGTCGTAAACCAGTTTGATGTTGTTGACCTGTGTAGCCTGATCTTTTGAATAAATGCTCGCTACGACCGAATCGAACGAGAAGTTTTTGCCGTTTTCTTCAGTTGTTGCCATAACGGTGAACTGACCCATAACGAGTTTGTCCGTCTTAGCCGGAATGATTATTGCAGCTTCGCCGCTGACAGGAGAGTTCTTGCCTTTTGCAACAGTGATTTTTGCATTGCCGGCAAAGAGGGATTCGTCAACTATGCAGCCGCCGTCTTTGCAGATTTTGCCTGCGCCGCACTCTTCGTTTTTCGTGCAGCCTTCGCCGTCACCGTAGCCGCCGCAGTTCGTAAGATCAGGATTTTCACAAGCCGCAGCCGAAGGACAGCTTCCGAAAGTAAGTCTGAGCGGAATCGAAGTGTTGGTTTTGTAGGGTTTGCCCGAATCATCACTGATTATTGCAGTATTTTCAATGACTTCGTTTTTCGCCAGATTGTCTTTCGGTTTGACTTTGAAGCGGATCATTATCGTTTCGTCGCAAGTCTGCATGTTCGAATCGCAGTAACTCAGTATATCTGCGACTTTATACGGAGCCGTAAGCGGGAATGTGCCGTTTATATCCTCGATCGGGATCCATTTTTTGCAGACATTGTCGCTTTTCCACTCTTTGCACATTTCGGTTGTGCCTGAAACGTAGTTGACTTTTGCAGAGAGAGTATCCTGAACAGTGACATTCGTCGAAAGATCGTCGCCCCAGTTCTGAACCTTGATCATAAAGTAGAAAGGAGCCGTAGAGCATACTGAATCAGGCTGTTCGGAACATGAACAGTAATTTTTTTCTCTTCCGTCAGGAGTGACAGGGTTTACCGGAATATCGTATCTCGGAGCTTTGGTATCAAGCGAGACAACCATGTAGTTCGGATAAATGCAGTCTGCATTTGCGCCTATTTTGATGAACAGGGAGTTGTCGCCTTTTTTGAACTGTCTGTCAAAATCGGGATTCGCCTCGGCATCAAGCAGGAAAGTATCGACATCCATCGTGTATTCGAGAGCATTGGGATCAGGATTGTTCGGGTCTCCGCCGATACAAGTTTCCATTGAGTCGTTCCAGCCGTAGAAACTTGAAATCGAGTTGTAGGTATCGGAATAGTTGAACGGTTGAGGCGGAGTGCTGGTATCTTCAAATTTAGCAGGGTTACAGCTGTTCTGAAGAATAATCAGATCTTCCGGAGGAGTTGTCTGACCGGTTACCTGAAGACCTTCCGGGGGACATGCACCTCCGCCGAACAGACCGCCGCCGCAGCCTGTAGCGCTTGCCAGACCAGGATCACCTTCGTGAACCGCCATGGTCATTTTGATGATCGGTTTGTCGGGGAACTCAAATCCGGAAATGCCGAGGTTGACTTCCTGCGTACAGAATCTTCCGAAACCGTTGTAGATGTAAACCATTTTCGGGTTGACTCTCGTCGAACGGTAAACTGTAATCAGTGACCAGCCGCACATTACCGAAGCAGAGTAACTGCCGGCGGCCGTAATCTGTGAAAGATAGCCGGAATCATTCGAGCATTCGACGTCGCTGACAGTATAGTTTCCGTAAAGCGACATGCCGTCCGATTTGTAGCCCAGGTCTCTTCCTTTTGCGTGGATCTGGTTGAAGAAATCAGTGACATCGACACGGTATGTGTAGTATCCGCCGTAAATCGTGCCGCCTGATTCAATCGAGATTCCTTCGAAGGTAAAATCCTGCTGGCCGGGATTTGAATCGGTTCCGGCAGTTCCTGTTCTAGGAGCGACAGCGTTTACCGTCTGGGTAATCTGACCGTCGTCTGATGTGAAATTAAGCGTAGCCGTGTTGTCGGTATGGAACACATTGTTCGGATCTAAACTTGAAGTCCAGACAAGATATGCCGCTTCGACGTAAGCATCTTCCGGAACGTGGCGGTTTGTAAGCTGGAAAGTGCTTTGCGGAAGGCAGCTGTCTGGTTCCGGGTTGTCGCTCCAGTCGCATCCTGCCGGCGAGCTTGTTGATGAGCAGATTTCACGGATATCGTTGCCCATCAAAGATTTGAACATAACGAAATAGTCGAAGCTTCCGGCTTCCCACTGGAGTTTCCTGCCGTCAAGCGTGGAAACTTCCGGGCCGATAGTCGTGCCGTCATAGGCGAATGCAGGAAGCATCGCCGCAAGGACAAAAACAAACACAAAAAATTTCTTCATCGCAGTCTCCTGTTGTTAAATCAACACATAAAGCCGAAAATTTTACCAAAAAACGGGAATAAGTCAAAGCTGAAAAAAGGAAGTTCGGGAGATGATTTGATTTTTTGCCCATTTTATGCGAAAAGAGCGGGATTTTTCGGAGTTTTGTCCTTTTTCAGCGGAGGGATCATGGCGAAAAGAGAAAACTACATCTCGTGGGATCAGTATTTTATGGGTGTCGCACTGCTCAGCGCGCAGCGTTCCAAAGACCCGAACACGCAGGTTGGAGCGTGCATCGTGAACGGCGAACACCGCATCGTCGGAGTAGGATACAACGGTTTTCCGGCAGGCTGCGGCGACGACGCGCTTCCGTGGGACAGGGAAGGGCAGTATCTCGACACGAAGTACCCGTTTGTAGTTCATGCCGAACTTAACGCGATACTCAATTCGATCCAGAATCTCCGCGGCTGTACGATCTATGTAGCCCTTTTTCCGTGCAACGAATGCGCGAAGGCGATAATTCAGTCCGGGATTTCCGAAATCGTCTATCTGTCGGACAAATATGCCGATACCGATGCAGTGAAAGCCTCGAAACTTATGCTGAAACAGGCAAATGTCAGAATGAGGAAACTTGATCCGCTGCCTGAAAATATTGTGCTGAAATTTTCTTGATTTGTCCGTCGTGCCGTGTCGTAATGACGATGAAACGGCGTGCTGACGTCATTGCGTGCGCGCGGATCTTTTCTTTTTTGCTCTTTTTTTTTCTTTAACTATAATCAACAGTTTTTTGTTTTTATGGAGGCAGTTTTGACAGATCACGAAGACTTGATATTTATTCCGTCATTTCTCAAAATCGAGCGTTTTGACAACAGAACGCCGGTTGTTTATGACACTTTTGCAGAAATAGAGGCAAAACTTGCCGGTATCGGCAAAAGGCCTTACATCCTGATTATGTCGATGCGTGACTATCAGCCGGAGCTTCCGCTGATAAAGAATGCAAAAGCGGTGCTTGTTGTTTCATTTGACTGCAAATTCAAGCAGCTCGGTCAGCGTGTTTTTTTAGTCGACGGCGAAAAGTTTGACCGTTTCTCACTGGAATATATCCTCGATTTTATTTATATAACCATTGATCTTTACAACAAAATTCTTGAAAACGCACAGATAGGGATAAGTCTCAGCGTCGAAAAGGAGCCGAACAAACTTTACGGTCAGATCCTCACTTTCCTGCGCAAAGCGACCAATGCCGAAGCCGGAACTCTTTATCTGATGAATGAGGAACACGACAGAATATTCTTCGTTTCGAGCCAGAACAGCCGCCTTGGTTCAAAAGTTTTCGAAAAGCGTGAAATCCCTTTCAACAAAAGAAGTTTTGTCGGATACGTATGTGACAAAGGTGAAACGCTGAATATTCCCGACGCGTACAGCATTCCCGAAGACGCGCCGTACACTTTCAACAGCGATCTGGACAAAAAACTCAACTATAAGACTGTTTCGATAATCACCGTGCCGATGAAAACCGCTACAGGAGATGTTGTCGGTGCCGTCCAGCTCATCAACAAGCTCGACAAGGATTCGTCGGAGCCGGTTCCGTTCAGTGATTTTGACACGATCATGCTTAAAAGTCTTTCGACTCTGGCTGCGGTTTCGGTCGAAAACAACAATCTCCTGCTTGAAACTGAAAAACTGCTCAACAACATGATCATTTCTTCGGTAAAAGCTATAGAACAGAGGGATCCGATAACAAAAGGCCACAGCATCCGGGTATCGGCATACACTCTGGCGATCCTGAAACACGTACTTGAAAAACCCGAAATTGCCGGGCTTTACAGCTTCGACAAAAACACGATGAAAGTTGCTGAAACTGCTTCTCTGCTTCATGATTTCGGTAAAGTCGGTGTCCGCGAAAAACTCCTTATGAAACAGCACAGATTTTATCCGGAAGACCTGAAAACAATGCGCTGGCGTGTAAAATATGCCATTGTTTTTATGAAGGACGGAAGCGAAGAAAAAGCCGTTGCGGAAGAATTCCTTTCGAAGCTCGATTCACTCGACATTCCGCGTCCTCACGATGAGGAGGAAAACAAACTCATTGAAAAGGCTTCAAATATTATAGTTGATGCAAACGGCGAAAAGGTAGAACTTGTAACCGCGGAAGAGCTTGCATATCTCAACATCCAGAAAGGGACGCTCACAACGGAAGAACGTTCCGATATGGAAAAGCATGTTCTTTACAGCTACGAACTGCTCAATTCGATCGACTGGCCGGTTTCGCTCAAGGCTGTGCCGAATGTTGCCGCATCTCACCATGAAAAACTCGACGGAAGCGGATATCCTTTCCACAAAAAAGGGGAGGAACTCGGTATAATCGAACGTGTTATGGCGATTGCGGACATTTATGATGCCCTTACTGCCAAAGACAGACCTTACAAAAAGGCGATTTCTCCCGAAATAGCCGTCACCATCCTTAAAAAAGAAGTCGAAGACGGCAAACTTGACCCTGTTCTTTTCGATGTTTTTGCCTCTAACCGTGAAGCAATCGACCGTGAAGTTGAAGAAAAAATGATATAATTTTTCTTCATCCGAATATTTGACAAAGCACTTTTTAAAATATTAGATAGCCGCGCTGTTCTTTTTAACACTTTTTTATGGAGGTTGATATGAAAAAAGTTCTTCTTGCTACCGAGAAACCTTTTGCAGCAAAGGCTGTTGCAAAAATCGAAGAAATCTGCAAGGGCGCAGGTTACGAATTCTGCAAACTTGAAAAGTACACATCTGTTGACGAGCTCAAAGCGGCTGTCAAAGATGCAAACGCTCTCATCGTCAGAAGCGACAAAGTTACGAAAGAGATCATGGACGCAGCTCCGGAACTCAAGATCGTTGTAAGAGGCGGCGCAGGATACGACAACGTTGACTGTGCGGCTGCAAAGGAAAAAGGCATTGTTGTTATGAACACTCCGGGCGTAAACGCAAACGCTGTTGCAGAGCTTGCAATCGGTATGGCGATCTATACCGCAAGAACCTGCTTCACTCCGACCACCGGAACCGAGCTTAAAGGCAAAAAACTCGGTCTTCAGGCTTACGGAAACGTCGGCAGAAATGTTGCAAGAATCGCGAAAGGACTCGGCATGGAAGTTTATGCTTTCGACCCGTTCCTCACCAAAGAGAAAATCGAATCCGAAGGCGTAAAATACATTGCTACCAAAGAAGAACTCTACAAGACCTGCAACTACGTTTCGCTTCACATCCCGGCTAACGACGAGACAAAAAAATCGATCACGAAAGAGTTCATGATGGATATGCCGAAACCGGCTACACTCATCAACACCGCAAGAAAAGAGATCATCAACGAGGAAGATCTCGCGGCTGTTCTTGAAGCAAGACCCGATTTCAAATATGTTGCAGACGTAGCTCCTGACAACGCTGAAGAGCTCAAGGCGAAATTCGAAGGCAGAGTTTTCTTCACCCCGAAGAAAATGGGCGCTCAGACAAGCGAAGCAAACGACAACGCCGCTGAAGCTGCTGCAAACGAAATCGTCAACTTCTTCGAGAAAGACGACCGCCGTTTCCAGGTTCCTGAAAACAGATAAATCTTATCATCGCCGCCGTCCTTAGACTCCTTAGATTCCTTAAATTCCCTAAGGTCTGGCGGCGGCAAATCTTGTCTTTTTTCTGATTTTCTTTAAAGTTTTCCGTTTTTTTGCTGGTGATTTAATGAAAACTCTCGTTTATATCGCAAACACTGAGCCTTTGAAGGAGACAGGGCTTTACAATATTGCCTTTGACGCCGCTTCAGCAGAGCGGAGGGAAAAAGTTCTCCGTTACCGCTTTCTGAAAGACAGAGTGCTTTCGCTGGGTGCGGAAATGCTTTTGAGAAAGGCTCTAAGGGAATGCGGAATTGAAATTCCGGAAATCCGCTACGGCTATAAAACCGACGGAAAGCCTTTTATCAAAGGGGTTGAAGGAGTTGATTTCAATATTTCGCATTCCGAGGATTTTGTCATGGTCGCCCTTTCCGGAAACGAGACCGGCTGCGATATCGAAAAAATCACTGAAATCGATCTTGAAATTGCAAAAAAATTCTTCTTTCGTGAAGAGTATGAAAATATCGCGGCTCTTCCGGCTTCCGAAGAGAGAAACGGGCTTTTTTTCCGCTACTGGACTTTGAAAGAGAGTTTTATGAAAGCTGCCGGACTAGGAATGAAGCTGCCGCTTGACTCGTTCCAGATACTTATCGGGAATGACGGAAAAACCGGCGTGCGGCAGAATGTTGATTCAAAAAACTATAATTTTACCGAAATCAATGCGGTGCCTGGATATAAATGCGCCGTCTGCACGACAGGAAATGCAGCAGAAACTGATGTGAAAATATTGGATTTCAGAGAAATTTTAAGAGGAGGAAACTATGGCTGTTCAGAAGATCACAAACGGAACTGAAGTAACTTTGAAAGTCGACGGCTGGCTTGACACGCAGTCCTCGCCGGAACTCGAAAAGGCGGTCGCTGAGCTTGACGGAAGCGTTGAAACACTCGTTTTTGACTTCGAGAAACTGGAATACATCTCGTCCGCAGGGCTTCGCCAGATCGTCGCTGCGCACAAAAAGATGAACGGAAAACTCACTCTCAGGCATGTTCAACCCGACATTATGAGCGTGCTCAGCATGGCGGGATTTGACAAAAGACTCCATATCGAAGCATGAAACACTCCATCCAGAAAGAGATAATCGTAGTACTTGCGCTGGAGCTGATCGCGGTCATTGCTGCATGCGCACTTGTCACCTACCGCAATTTCTATTCGTCGGCACTCAAAACTTCCCGCGACGATTCCAGAAACGCGGCAAAGGCTGCCGGAACAATAATCTCGGAATACGGACTTGATGCCGTGACTGATCCGGAGAACAAAGAACTTTACGGCAAAATACGCCGCAGACTGAGAGCGATATGCAAAGCTTTCGAACTTGATTATCTTTACATCTACACGATCGAAGGGAACGACGAGTGTCACTACATCATGGCCGTTGCCTCAAAAGACGAAAATGACCGCATCGCGGCGGAACGGCTGAAGCTCGGCACGGTAAGAGACTGTCATCCGCTCTATACTCAGGAAAAGGCTGCGATAAAGGGGGAAATAAGCGATGAACTCCTTATCCTCAGAAACGAATTCGGCGGGGATATGACCTGGATAGTCCCCTTTTTCGATGATAACGGCAAAGTCAGGGCTTTGATCGGTGCTGATGACTCTCTCTATCTGTACAATGCAGGGATCACCAGGCATTTCTTTGTGGCGCTGATCCCGATCTCGCTGCTCATCTTTATCGCCCACATGGTACTCTTCTTCATAATCCACCGCAGGATCGTAACCCCTGTGAAAACAATCGCAAACCGTATGCGGACTTTCGACCCGTCGCATGAGGAGGAGCCTTTGCAGATAAATTCGCAGGACGAGATACAGCGGATTGCCGAGGCTTTTGAAAAAATGTCTAAGGAGATCCATCTTTATATTGAAAATCTGGCAAGCATCACAGCCGAGCGTGAGCAGGCAAAGGCTCAGCTCGATATCGCCAGAAAAATTCAGTACGGCATAGTTCCGGCATCCTTCAGCGATTGCAGAAACGGTGTCGATATCTCCGCGCTGATGCAGCCGGCAAAAGAAGTCGGAGGCGATTTTTACGACGCTTTCACCCTCGAAAACGGCAACTACTGCGCCATGATCGGCGATATTTCAGGCAAAGGTGTCGCCGGCGCGCTCTTTATGGCTCTCACAAAGTCGATGATACGGGAGCGGATGAAGCAGATGATGGATCCCGCCGCCGTCCTCAACAAAGTAAACGACGAACTATGTTCCGAGAATCCCGAAGGAATGTTCGCCACGGTTTTTGTCTTTGTCATAGACCCGAAAACGGGAGTCGTGCAGTATGCCAACGCAGGTCACAACGCACCTCTTCTGATCGCCGGTGACGATGTTTCGTTCATCAATCCGGAGCCGGGGATCGCACTCGGTCTTTTCGAAGATGCCGGAATCAGAAACGGAAATCTGACTTTGAAAAAAGGTGAAGGGCTTCTGCTTTACACCGACGGAGTGACCGAGGCTGTGAACTCGGAAAAGGCCTTTTTCGGCACGGAAAAACTGCTTTCGCTTTTGAAGGAAGGTAGTCCGAAAAAGAGTTCCGCCGCCGCAAATTCAGTAAAAAATTCCGTTGAAGAGTTTTTCGCTGGCTGCGAACAGTTTGACGATATAACCGTTTTTTCGCTTTTCTACCGCGGTGAAGAAGGCGAGCTTGAGCTGAAGCCCTCTCTCGACGGGTTTAAAACCGTAAAAAAATCGGTTCTTGAACTCTGCTCAGGAAGCAGCAGCGCCAAAAAAGCACTCCTTGCATGTGAAGAGGCTTTCGTGAATATAGTCAGCTATTCCGGCGCGTCATACATAAAATTCTCGTGTTCCGCAGGCGGCGGCGTTCTCACCGTCACCCTGAAGGACAACGGAAAAAGCTTTGACCCGTTTGCCGGAGAAAATTCCGCAGAAAAGGATTTCGAATCTTTCGACAAAGGCGGCATGGGAATCAATTTGATAAAACAGATCGCCGAAAAAACCGAGTGGAAATTCGAAAACGGAAACAACATCCTGACATTAACTTTTAAAATATAAGAACGTTTTGACGGAACTCTTGGCTCCCGCTTCTCGCCTTTCACTCAGTGAGAGGTGGCAGACGAGGCTGACTGAGAGGGCTTCTGTCATGTCGAGCAACGCGAAACATCTCATCCTCAAGTCCGTCAATGTATTGGAGACGGCTTCCGCGCCGTGCCGCGACGCGGTACGCAATAATACCTTGAAATCTTTATCTTTAAAGGAACGAACTTCTTTTCCCTAGCTTCGTTTGTCCTCATCAGATACTTTTTTTTAAACGCGCATTCTCGATCGTCAGCTCTATTATGCGCTTCTTGTAGGACTCTACCGTCCCGCCGTCTTCCGGAAAAAGTGTGCTGAAACGCTTGTCCGCACGTGCCAGACCGGCTATGCCGCCGCTTTTATACTGCTTGAACCAGTGTTTTAGCGACGAGACCGCAACTTTGTGTTCCTCGCAGAACTCTTGCATCAAACTCCTTTTTGCCTTAAATTCCAACACTAGTGCTCGCTCAGAAAGGAAAAAATTCAGGAAAAGAATTCTGGAGTTGTTCCGCTTATCCAGACTGCAACGGAACAAAATCAATTGATTAACATCGTTACGGCGTTACGTTTCCGTCGTCACGAGATAAAAAAAGGCGGCCCGAAGGCCGCCTTTTTGAAGTTAACGCTGCCATTTAAGCACAGGTTTTCTTGCCGCAAGGGTTTCGTCCGGGCGGCTGATCGCTGTGTTAAGCGGAGCGTTGAGGATGTTTTCGGGATTGGTTTTAGCGGTTTCGGCGATATCGATCATTGCTTCGATGAATTCGTCAAGAGTCTCTTTGCTTTCGCTTTCGGTGGGCTCGATCATGAGTGCGCCGTGAACGATGAGCGGGAAGTAGACTGTCGGCGGATGGTAGCCGCGGTCGATGAGAGCTTTTGCGATATCCATCGTCGTGATGTGGTTCGGCATTTCGGAATCGTCGAAAACGACTTCGTGGAGCGTGTCTGATTTGTATTTGAGGTGGTAGTAGTCACGAAGGCACGCTTTGATGTAGTTTGCGTTGAGAACAGCGTTCTGCGCGGTTTCGCCGAGGTGTTCCTTGCCGTATTCAAGGATGTAGATGAATGCTTTAAGCGTTACGCCCATGTTTCCGTAGAATGAGCGGACTCTTCCCATCGAATTGTCGGAGTCGTTGAAGGTGTAAAGGCCGTCTTTTTCGACTACGAACGGGTTCGGAAGGAATTCGACAAGTTTCTGGCATACGCCTACAGGACCTGCACCCGGGCCGCCGCCGCCGTGAGGCGTGGAGAATGTTTTGTGAAGGTTGTAGTGGAGAACGTCGATTCCCATATCTCCAGGTCTTGCCATGCCGAGAAGTGCGTTCATATTCGCGCCGTCGCCGTAAACAAGGCCGCCGGCATCGTGGACCATCTTCGTGATTGCGAGGATGTCGCTCTCGAAAACGCCGAGTGTGTTCGGGTTGGTGAGCATGATACCTGCAACTTCGTCGGTAAGAAGCGATTTGAGCGTGTCAAGGTTGACCTTTCCGTGCTCGTCGCTCTGAAGGACGACAACTTCAAATCCGTTGAGAGCGCAGCTTGCGGGGTTGGTGCCGTGCGCGCTGTCGGGGATAATTATTTTTTTACGTTTCTTGTCGCCGATTTTGTCGAAATAGCTTCTGATGATGCCGATTCCGGTGTATTCACCGTGAGCACCTGCCGAAGGATTGAGCGTGCAAGCCGCGAATCCGCCGATTTCAGCGAGCATTCTCTGCATTTCGAACATGATCTTGAGAGTTCCCTGCGCGTAAGGTGCCGGAGTTTCGGGGTGAAGTTCCGTGAACTGCGGGTTGCGGACAAGTTTCTCGTTGATTTTCGGGTTGTACTTCATCGTGCAGCTGCCGAGCGGATAGAAACCGTGGTCAAGGCTGTAGTTGTAAGTCGAAAGTCTCGTATAGTGGCGGACTACATCGACTTCGCTGAGTTCCGGAAGGTCGAGATCGTCTCTGCGGAGCTCTGCCGGAAGTATGTTCTCAGCGCCTTTAAGGTCTTCTTCGGGAAGCGAATATCCGCGTCTTCCTTCGCGGCTTCTTTCAAAGATTACCGATTCTTTAAGTTTGAGGTCTTTCATTCCGGGGTAACTCATTTTGCACCTCCTGTAACTTCTTTGAGTGCCGCAACGAACTTGTCGAGCTCTTCGTAGCTGTGGATCTCGGTCGTGTTGACGATGACCGCGTTTTCAAGTTCGGGGTAGTATTTTTTCGCGTGGATTCCGCCGAGGATCCCTTTCTCAGCAAGTGCTTTGAGTGCGCAGCATGCACATCCCGGGGTGAGGATCGTGAATTCGTTGTAGTTGCTTCCTTTGAAAGCGACTTTGCACGGAGTTTCCTTTTCGATTTTGTTCTTGAGGTAGTCAGCGCGTTTGAGGTTCATGAGCGCGACTTCCTTCATGCCCTGTTTGCCCATCGTAGCGAGGTAGATCGAAGCTGCCGTCGCCATAAGTCCCTGGTTGGAGCAGATGTTCGAGGTCGCTTTTTCGCGTTTGATGTGCTGCTCTCTGGCCGAAAGAGTGAGAACGAAGCAGCGGTTGCCGTTCTTGTCGACTGTCTGGCCGATAAGTCTGCCGGGCATCTTTCTCATATATTTTTCCTTGCATGTGAAAAGACCTACGCCGGGGCCGCCGAAGTTTACCGGGATTCCGAGTGCCTGACCGTCGCCGACAGCGATATCAGCGTCGATGTCGCCGGGAGTCGCAAGGATTCCGAGAGCCGTAGTTTCTGTGATAACCGGAATGAGCCGAGCGCCTTTTTCATGCGTTACTTCGGAGATTTTGCGGATGTTTTCTATCATGCCGAAGTAGTTCGGATACTGGAAAACCACGCAGATCGTATCTTCGTCGATTTTTGCAAGTTCCTTTTCTGCAACGCAGCCTGTAGCGGCATCCATTTCAAGAAGGTCGATAGAATCTACAACGAAGCCGGTGTAGGTTCTGATCGTCTGGATGTACTGCGGGTTGACGGTAGAAGCGATGAGGACTTTGTGTCTTTTCGTCTGGATCTTGTGCGACATAAGAACAGCTTCTGCGGCAGCGGTCGCGCCGTCATACATCGAAGCGTTCGCGACATCCATTTTGAAAAGATTCGCGATCATCGTCTGGAACTCGAATATAGCCTGAAGCGTTCCCTGGCTGACTTCGGGCTGGTACGGAGTGTAGGACGTATAGAACTCACTTCTCGAGATCATCTGGTCAACGAGAGCGGGGCAGTGGTGTTTGTAGCAGCCGCCGCCGAGGAAGGAAAGCATATTCGCGCCGGTGTTTTCCTTGCCGAGTTCGTCCATGATTTTTTCAAGTTCGGGTTCGCTTTTAGCAGAAGGGATGTTCAGCTCTTTTTTGAGGAGAACGTTCTGCGGAAGCGGGGAGAAGAGGTCGGAAACCGACTTTACGCCGATTTTGTCGAGCATCTCTTTCCTTTCTTTATCCGTTATCGGAAGGTATCTCATTTTTTACCTCTCAAGTTTTTAATAAAAAAAGGGGAACGAAAAACGCTCCCCCGAATCA
>Ga0265301_10000970_pt1 | contig 39358 bp, 31 predicted proteins | sample AusTroGonzalo_MG_2_FD_193488 | JGI IMG/M metagenome (GOLD analysis project Ga0265301, IMG submission 193488) | Bovine rumen microbial communities from tropical cattle in Woodstock, Queensland, Australia - Gonzalo_04 | ecosystem: Host-associated > Mammals > Digestive system > Stomach > Rumen ...
AAAGGAAGCACTTCGACCGTATCTGCGATGACGGTCTGCCCCGTCCGGAGCGTCTCTCCCAGGTCGATGCTCAGCAAAACGCCTTCGTTCATGGCACTGACATCCACGAATGTCTGCACGTCCTTTTTCCGTCCTGCCGTGAAGTAGCCCATCCAGATCTCTCCGGGTCCTCGGCCGATACGCAGGAAATCCGTATGGGTCGACGTCCGGAGATCCAGGGCCCGGAAACTATGGCCGGTGGCGTCCATCAGATGGAAGATCAACGCCGAGTCCACGGCACATTGCAGGCCGTTGATCCCATCAAGGCAAGGGCCGCTAACAGAGTCCGCCGGGGTCAACCAAACCGTTTTGCCGGAACCGGCATAAATCCGCCGGCCCAACTTGAACACGTTCCCGTTGTCGCTGCACGCGACAAACATCGAGAGCGCCACAAAAGCAACCAATATCTTTTTCATTCTCCTGTGAAACCCAAGGAGTCCCGCATTCCGTCCGGAACTCCTTGGATTAATTCTTTCTCGTTAGTTCTGAATAGGAAGCGCGCACTGGTTTTCTTCACCTATACGTCCATATACCCATTGATCGCAAGGGTTGCACCCCTTATATGTCGTTTCAACGAGAATCGTTTTCCCGGTTTTCAGGTCTCGGTATGGACTCTGCCCTGTCTCGGGAAGATAGCATGTTACATAGCGACCCCTTTCACCGTTACCGCCGCCATAAATATTGATAAAGTCGCACATGTGGTCGCTGCCGGGGCCGGGGCCGGGAAGCGAAAATGCCGTGAAAGGAACGGCGGCCATCGTGAGGAGCAAACCTGCGAGGAGAGCCAGTCTCCGCTGATGTCTTACATTTTTCATCATGATTAAAAGAATTAATTGTTAATAATACTATGGTCAGCGCTTTTGCTGATTTCAGCTTGGAATCTTGCTTTCGACGCTTCGTTCCACAACGGGCTCCCGACAAAGACAGGCTTCCCGTCAGCGTCCAGCAAGAATGAATGCAGTGCGGCATCGGATGGAATCACTCCCAATGATTCCAGGTGATATGCGTCGTCCATGTAGATGTCCAACGGCAGAGACATGGCAAGCGCCTGCTCAATCACCCGCTCCCGCTCTTCTTCGGGCGGTGCCATGATCACGATGAAATCGAAGTCCCCGTCGCGCCGGGACATGTTCAGGAACTTGATATTGTCACGCATATGGCTCACCGCGCAGCTGGAGCACTCTTCCGGGCCATAATAATTGACCAGCAGCGGTCGCCCGGACCGCTTGTAGGACACGTCTTCCCGGACGCCCTGCCCGATCCGGGTCATTCGCTCCGGAAGCGTGACACGTGAACGCAGGAACTGCTTGTATTCTTTCATCGCGGGCGTCTGTTCCCAGCAACCGGGCAGAGCCAGAAGGGCCGCAAGCAGCAGAAGGATTAATCTCGATTTTCTCATCATGATCGGGTTGTTTTCAAATTGTCGCTTGGCAAATGTACGCTGGTTGCATGGCCAAAATCAAGTTTTTCCCGCCTTGATTTCCGACAAACGGCCGATTTTGCGAGCGCGGCAAAGTATTATTAGTCAGCTAATTACTGCGAATTCGGCAGCATTTGTCAGAACCCCGGAATCTGACAAAACACGTCGCCGCTGTATCCTGGGCGCCATTAACAGTTATCAATCAATGAGTTACAAAACGAGCTTCAAGAGACCGCGTCGTCAGCTATTTCTTCCCGGATGGGACAGAAAAAAGGCAGGCGGCCCAATACTGGCCGCCTGCCTCAACGTGAAAGGACTGGATTTCTGTTACGGAATGAAATCACACGCCATCTCAAATGCAATACTGCCGTCAGGGTTGACCCGAACACCCGTGGTATATGTGCCTTCCGGAGTATTGATACTGATGTCATACGCTCCGGGCTGAGTCGGCACCGGCAGTTCAACCACAAAGGTCGGCTGGAAGAATGAGTAGGAATAGGACTGCCCCGACCATCTGTTCGTAACGGTCACCGTGTTGACGTTCAGCAACTGATTGAAGTTAAAGCGGATTACACCGTTGATCACCTGGGTGTCTGCCACAATCGTTTCCATCGTGTTTTGATTCACGAACGGCACACTACAGGGCGTAATAATGATGGGAGTACCCGGAATATACGGCAGCGGTGCTAAATCCGGTTTGGTTTGCGCGTTTGAAACAAACGAAGACACGGCCAGAATAAAGGCCAGAACGAGACTGAGTCTTTTCATATAACAATTATAAAAGCATTGGACATTGATATGGCAAAAATAGCGTTTTCCCGTTCCGATTGCTATTTCCAGGCCGATTAAATTCTGACATCATGCCCGTCCAAATATGAGCTATAATCGTACGTATATCAATTAGTTAAAGCAACGCTCGCGCCGTCTTGTAGAATGGCAAATTCTTACATGCGCGCCAACTTATTGATTATCAACGTTTCTCCACCAATGCGCTTAACAACGGATCGTTCAATTCCCGGACATGCGCACGCAGTCGGGAGCGTTTCTGGTACACGTTTCCCTTGGACGTATCCATGATTTCGGCGATCATCTCCGGCTCCAGGTCCAGGATGCAGCAGCACAGGAACAGGACTTCCTTCGGCTTGCCGCGCAGGTGGAGGCGCTTGCGGAGCTGGGAAATGGCGCCGTCCAGCTCGACATCCAGCCGATGGATCAGCGCGGCGCCGTCGTTGTCCGTCTGATAGACATAAGAGATTTCTTTCTTGATCCGCTGGATCGCGTCCGACTCCCGCATTCCCCCACGCTCGCGCCACCAGAACGTACTCCGGAGCTCGCCCAACTGCCGCAGCCGGTTCACCCGCTCGCGCGTATAATTCTCGCGCTCGCGGCAAACGTGGTCTTCCATCTCCCGGATGCGGTCTTCCTGGCCGCTGATCTGCTCCGCCTGCAGCGCATTCGTTTCCTGGGCCTTTTCCAGCTCCGCCTGCATCTGCTCGCGGAGATCGACCAGCCGGTCGCGCTCCACCTTGATCCTGCCTTTGCGAAGGAGCAGCAGCAGGAGCGCCGAGAGCAGCGCGAAGAATATTCCGCCGGCGAGAATCACGATCAGCCGGAGGCGTGAGCGGGTCTCCGTCGCCTGCCGGGCGGCTTCGTCCCGCAACGACTGCGTGACGGAGTCTTCCAGAATTTTCTGGATATCCTCCGTCTGGAACCCGTTGAACTCATCCTGTTCGGAGAAAGCGGTCACATAATCCCCCCTTTTAGAATCGATCCGGATGAGCCAGACCAATGCGGCATAACGATCCATGCCGGTCAGTCCCCGCAATGCGGGAATGTACTGATCCGCAACCTGCCGGTTGCCGATCCAGTCATTGGCATAGGCATATACACCCGCCTCTTTCACACCGAAACCACCGACCAGCTCCCAGAACCGGTTCAGCAGCGCGATGGCGCCCGCCGGATCTTTCTCCGGCTGCATCATTTTCATCGTCGCATAATCCGACAGGTAACTGGGCGCCAGGGACGGGAGAATCTCGAAATAGGGCATTGCCTCCCGATACACGGAATCAGCCAGGGCCCATTTGTGCTGCCCGTGATAGGCAATGGCCAGCATGCCAAGCGAGGGGCCGGTCAAGGGGTCGTTCGTCCGCTTGAAGATCTCGATCGCCTTTTCGGAATACTCCTGTTCTTTCGCAAGGTTGTGCGCGTGGTTATAGACAGACTGAATCGCGAGATACAGCAATCCCAGCGCATGTTGGTCCTGTACCTGATCCGCATACATCTCCGCCCGCGCATAGGAGACGGCCGCATCGTTGACTTCCTGCCTCCGCATCTGAATCTGCCCCCGATAGAACCAATACTTCAACCGTTCGTCCGGCGAGCCGTGCCGCGCGAACCAGGCAGCATCGTCCAGCAAGCCGGGGGCCGTGATGTCTTCATTGCTCTTGCCCAGCGCCATGGTATTCAGCAGCGAATACCGCGCACGCAGACGCTTCGTCCGCAAATCGCCTTCGTCCATCGCCTGAAGCGCCGCCCGAGCGCTGTCGGGCGCTTCGTTGATATAGGATTCGATATCGTTGAGGTGCGCGTCGGTATGCGAAACGGGATGGCAGGAGACAAGAACCGCCGCCCACAGAACAGGTAGGCAGAACAAGGGAGAGAAACGGATGCTCATCATATTTTAGGCTGGAAATCTATGCCGCCGAGGCTACGAATTTCGTGCCGAATAAACAGATTACGCACCCTGGTTATTACCGTTTGCTTTCTCCCTAAACGGACGGGCGAACTCCGCCAGATAGAAAGAAATCACAATTATTCTCGGATGTATTTTATAGGTCCTTGGACTTATACGAATCTCTTTGCATTTTTATCAGGGACACGATTATCCACTAAAATAGTGGATTTCTGATTTAATTGTTTATTTTTGCAAATGAATTGAAACGATGCAAATAGTTTTCAAGCAGGATTATTTGTCAGACTTGTATTACACTCGGAAGTCTGAAAAGGGCCATTGGTTTCAACCTGAGGTAGTCAAGAAGTATATCAAGGTGGTGAACATCTTGAAGAACGCAAAGACCGTCAACGATCTGTTCCCGTTCAACTCCTTGAATTACGAAAAACTGAAAGGCGATAAAGCCGGGCTGGAATCAGTCAGGGTGACCGACAAATATCGGCTCGAAATCAAGACTGAAATAATTCAGCTCGAGACCATCGTGACAATTTGCAATATTATAGAACTGACCAACCATTATCAATAGGAATTATGTCGCATACTGATTTTGTTCCGACCCATCCGGGAGAAGTCATCAAGGATGAATTGTACGCACGGGGGATTTCCCAAAAGGATTTCGCCCGACACATCGGGGTGCCGTATACGATGTTTAACGACATTTTGAATGAAAGGCGTCCGCTCTCTGCGGCTATCGCCTTGCTGATTGAATCGGCATTGGGCATTTCCGCCGACCTGCTCGTCGGCCTTCAAACGGACTACAATCTTCAGAAAGCGCGAGAAGACACCGCCATAACGCAGAGAGTACGGAAGATCCAGCCATACCGCTCCGCCGCCTCCTTGTCAATATAGAAGATCGACGGCAGCGCATAAAACGGATAATCGAAAAAAGGATTTCATCAAATAGAAAGGGGCGACCTGTGAAGGTCGCCCCGGTTCATAGTCGTTTAAGTCAAAAAACAGGTATTTTATGCGTATGTAAAAATTACAGTGTAGCGTTTGTTTTGCAAAGTTATATGACGTCCGCCGCAAAAGCAAAGAATCAGGGGTGCCGATTTCTTACATGCACTATCAGTAAAGTTGCTGATATTCAATGATTTGCAGGCGGTTCAAAAGAATAGGATAAACGCTAATTCTTACAAATACGCCAATTACCTGACAATCAGACTGTTAGAATTTTCCAAAATCATCGATCGGGCAGGGGATACGCGGATCGCCCGGCGCGTAGTTGGGCAGGCCCTGGACGTTGATGGTCTTGGTGAATGTGCCCATGTTGGTCTCGATGGTGACCGAGTACTTGTCGTTGCCGAAAACGGGAACGGTCGCATAGTAGGAGTTCGCCAGGTAACCGGTGACCCAAGTCTGGTTCAAAGCCAGCGCGGCGATGGAAATCTGGGTAATGGCGGCAGGAGAAGAGATGACGCCCAGCTGGGGGCACGGGTTCTCATAAAGGAGGAAACCGATGGTACCGAAGTCCGTCTGCACGAATACCGGCTGCTGGCCGGGTCTCACGGTGACAGCGACGAAATTGCCCGGGCGCTCAAAGCCTGCTGCGCAGGCCGGCGTGGAGGAAGTAGAGACAAGTGCGGCCACAGCCACCAGAAGGATTAAACAAAGCTTTTTCATTTTAAATAAAGATTAAAGGTGAAACTTAACTGCCGCTAAGGTATTCATCCTTTAACCAAAAAGAGAATTTTCCGCGCCTTACAATCTTACACGCAAGGCGCGCCGAAGAGCCACATAAACGATTGCAAATCAAGTATTTAGCAGCAGCGCTGAGACCGCTGTTAAATCGGCCGGATATTTCACGCGTATAACTGCCTGGCAATAAGGCAATTACAAAGACGGCAGAAAGAAAAAAACCGCTAATTCTCCACCAGCGCGGACAGCAACGGGTCGTTCAGTTCCCGGACACGGGCGCGCAGGCGGAAGCGTTTCACATAGACGTTCGCCTTGGACGTGCCCATAATCTCGGCGATCATCTCCGGCTCCAAGTCCAGGATGCAGCAGCAAAGGAACAGGACCTCCTGGGGTTTGCCGCGCAGATGGAGCCCCTTGCGCAACTGGGAGACGGCACCGTCCAGCTCGGCGTCCAGCCGCCGGATCAGGGCAACCCCGTCATTGTCCGTCTGATAGACGTAGGAAATCTCTTTCTTGATCTGCTGGATGGCGTCCGATTCGCGCATGCCGCCGCGCTCGCGCCACCAGAACGTGCTCCGCAGCTCGCCCAGCTGCCGGAGCCGTTTCACCCGCTCGCGGGTGTAGATTTCCCGCTCGCGGGCGACATTCGCTTCCATCTCCCGGATACGGTCTTCCTGCCCGCTGAGCAGTTCCGCTTTCTCCGTATTCTCCTCCTGGACGCGCTCCAGTTCGTTCTGCATCTGCTCCCGGAGGTCGATCAGGCGGTCGCGCTCCGCCTTGAGCTTGTCCTTGCGCATCATCAGCAGGAGGACCAGCGACAGCAGCGCGAAGAAAACGCCGCCGACCAGGAGGCAGATGGAGCGGAGATGCTCCCGGGCCGCTTTCGCCTTCCGGTCGGCTTCCTCCCGGAGGGACTGCATGACGGAGTCTTCCAGGTTGCTCACGATATTCGCCTTGTCGATGGTATAGGATTCCGTATACTCCTTGAGCGCTTTGTCATAGTCGCCCCGCTGCGCGTCGATCCGGCTCAACCAGACCAGGGCGGCGAAACGTTCTTCGCCTTCCACGGTCCGCAATCGCTCGACGACCGGGTCGGCGGCGGCCCGGTTTCCCGACAATTCCAGCGCGTACGCATACGCGCCCGCCTCATCGACGCCGAAATACCCGCCGGCATCCCGGTACCGCGCCAGAAGCGCGAGGGCGCCTTCCGGATCCCGGACGGGCTGTTCCAACTTCATCCGGGCATAATCATACAGATACAGCGGCAGGGCGGACGAGATGGTGTCCACGCTGGGAATCGCCTCGCGGAACAGGGAATCCGCCTCGTCCCACCGCTCCAGCCGGTGGCAGGCCATCGCCAACACCCCGAGGGAAGGAAGCGTGTACGGATCATCCGCCCGCTTGAAGGTCTCATAAGCCTTCTCGGCATACTCCCGCTGGCGGGCAAAGTTGCTCACCATTCCATAGACGGAAGCAAATGCCACATACAGCCTTCCCACGGCGTGCAGGTCCTGCACCTCGTCCGCATACGCCTCCGCCTGGGCGTAAGCGATCGCCGCAGCGTTGTACTGGTAGTCGGCAAAGCGGATGCGTCCCTGATAATACCAGGCGTTCAACTTCTCGTCCGGAGATCCGTGGCGGGAATACCACGCAAGGGCATCGTCAAACAGCCCGGGGATCCGGATGTCTCCGCCGCTCCGGTCTGTCGCCACCGTCCGCAGGAAAGAATACCGGGCCCGCTGGCGCCGCGTTAAGAGGTCCGTGGTATCCAGCAACTCCAGCACCGCGCGGGCGCTATCGGGACGGACGTCGAGATAGGATTCGACATCGTCCAGGAGCGCGTCAGTGCGCGAAGTGGGTCCGCAGGCGGAAAGCAGGAGCGCGCCCAGCAGCGGGACAAAATACAGGATGCGGAAGTTCATGGATGCTGTTTTGGACAAAATTAACATTCTTTGCCCGAACAGCAAAAAGAAGATGGCGGCCATCAAGATGCCGCCATCTTCATCTCAAGTGTGGTTTCCTGTCTAATGAAGGTCTATCCCACCGTAGAACAGATCACCCGTTATGGTAAAATACCCATAGCTAAAATCGAATTGAACCATCCAGGCACCCTGGGCCGTCCCGATAGGCACAGAACAGAATGTAGAGCCCGCAGGAAGGAGTGCGTAATACGTTTCTCCGGTCGACTGGTTGACGAACCTGATCTGCACATTGTGCGAGAACGGGGCGTCGGAATACAGATAGAACGTATACGTGCCGGGATCGTCATGATATTGTGTGCCGATGCTCATGGCAAGGCCTATCCTGATCTGATAAGTATGTCCGGTGGCAGGATCATGCACAGCCATTTCACAGCAGCAATTCATGAGCGGGGGATTGTTCGGGCCAGGCCGGGTGCCCGGAGGTCTGGTGCCCGGAATCTCCGTGACGAAGACGGGAATGGTCGGGTCTCCCTTGTCCGAGGAGCCCGAAGAGCCGCCGTTGTCGGAGCCGCCGTCAAACATGGCGGATGCGAAAACCGCCACGCAGGAGAGCAGGACAACCAAAACGATTAAAAGGATTTTCTTCATAATTCATTGGGGTTTTGTGTTTACAAAGTTAAACACCCTCCCGCATAGAAAGCAAATCTTACGGCATTTGTTTTCTTACACGCGCGCACTATTTTCAAGTGCACGTAAAAAGCAATCAATCAGACAGTTGCGCAAGCGCAAAATGCCTGATTGATGATTGCCCCGATATTACAAGGGCCGCCCTTTTGGCGGCCCAAATTTCCATTATCCACTGACAATCAGCGGATTGCGGCTATTCGTGCGAAGCGAAGCGCTGCTCCGCCAGAGTCTCGTATTTCGTGCCCGGACGGCCGTAGTTGGCGTAGGGGTAGATGGAGATGCCGCCACGCGGGGTGAAGAGGCCGGTGACCTCGATGTACTTGGGGTCCATCAGGGCGATGAGGTCCTTCATGATGGTGTTGACGACATCCTCGTGGAAGTCGCCGTGGCTGCGGAAGCTGAAGAGGTAGAGCTTGAGGCTCTTGCTCTCCACCATCCGGACGTCGGGGATGTAGCTGATGCGCAGCTCCGCGAAGTCCGGCTGTCCCGTGATCGGGCACAGCGTCGTGAACTCCGGGCAGTTGAAACGCACCCAGTAGTCGTTGTCGCGGTGCTTGTTCTCGAAGGTCTCGAGCACGCCGGGATCATAGTCCTGGCTATACGCGGTCTTGCGGCCGAGGGCCTGCAAACCGTCCTTGGTTCTGTCCATAAGCTATTGGATTTCGCTGATTTTGAAAGGGTTGTAGGAGATTCCCGTGTCCAGGGTATCCACGCCCTCGGAGCGCTTGGTGTACTTGACGAACCAGGCGGTCAGCGGCAGGATGACGATCTCGTAGAGGACCTTGGCGCAGACCTGGGTCAGGGCGAGCTGGAACGCCGCGTTGAGGGGCATCACGCCCCAGAACACGATCGGGAAGAAGATGAGCGAGTCGGCGAGTTCGCCGCCGACGGAGGAGAGGATGGCGCGTACGCCGAAGAGCTTGCCGCCGGAGCGGACCTTCATCCGGCTCATGATCCACGCGTTGACCGTGGAGCCGACCAGGAAGGCGAGCAGCGAGGCGGCCGTGGTCTTGGGGACCATCGCGAAGAGGCTGTTGAAGCTCTCGGCGACGGGCTTGCTGCCGTCCTGGAGGGGTTCGGGCAGCCAGCAGACGAACTGGGCCATCAGCGCCACGAAGGCGCTGAGAATGAATGCGAGCCAAATGACGAAGCGCGCCTTGCGGTAGCCGTACACCTCGGTGATGCAGTCGTTGAGGATGTAGGACACCGGGAACAGCAGGACGGCGCCGGAGAGCTGCAACGGCAGCCCGGCCACCTGCCAGAGGCGCGGAACGAAGAAATTGGATGTGATGAGGCAGACGATGAACGTGACTGCCATCACCAGGAATCTGGTGCTGAAAACGTTTGACTTTTCCATGCTTGTTTTTAACGTGGTTTCAAGAACACAGGGTCCGCCGCCTGTCAAGTCCGGCGGCGGATCCCCTATTATAATCTAACTAAACTTCGACGGAGGTGCTGAACTCCTGGAGGAAGCGCATATCGTTCTCGAAGTAGTGACGCAGGTCGTTGACGCGCCACTTCAGCATCGCGATACGCTCCAGGCCCATACCGAAGGCGAAGCCGCTGTATTTCTTGGAGTCGATCCCGCTCGCCTCGAGGACGTTGGGGTCCACCATACCGCAGCCCAGGATCTCCAGCCAGCCCGTACCCTTGCAGATGTTGCAACCCTTGCCGTGGCAAATGTTGCAGCTGACGTCCACCTCGGCGGACGGCTCGGTGAAGGGGAAGAAGGACGGACGCATCCGGATCTCGGTCTCGGGACCGAACATCTCGCGGGCGAACAGGAGGATGGCCTGCTTGAGGTCGGCGAAGGTCACGCCCTCGTCGATGTAGAGGCCCTCGGCCTGGTGGAAGATGCAGTGCGCGCGGGCGCTGATGGCTTCGTTGCGGAACACGCGGCCCGGGCAGATGACGCGGATGGGAGGATTCTTCATCTTCTCCATCGTGCGGACCTGCACGCTGGAGGTGTGCGTGCGGAGCAGCAGCGGGTTGGGGTGTCCGGCGGACACGAAGAAGGTGTCCTGCATATCACGCGCCGGGTGGTTCGGAGGGAAGTTGAGCGCCTCGAAGACGTGGTAGTCGTCCTCGATCTCCGGGCCCTCGGCCACGTCGTAGCCGAACTTGCGGAAGATGTCGACGATCTCCTGCCGCACGATCGAGACCGGGTGGCGGGAGCCCAGCTCGAGCGGGTCGCCGGGCATCGTGAGGTCCTCTTTCGGGCCTTCGCTGCCGCCCTCTTCGCCCACCGTCTCGCGGAGATGCTTGATCGTGTCCTCGGCGATGTTCTTGAGCTCGTTGAGCGTGCGGCCGAACTCGCGCTTCAGATCCTTGTCCACGGTGCGGAACTCCTCGAAGAGTGCCGTGATCTCACCTTTCTTACCAAGGAAGCGCACCCGCGCCTCTTCAACCTCTTTCTGCGTCCTGCACTGGAGCACTTTCAGCTCCGCAAGGACTTTGTCGATATCTTCTCTTTTCATAATGTGCTACTTGCGTTTGGCGGCACGCTTGTCGCGGGATTTCTTCTCGCGCGCGGCGCCGGATTTGAGATACTTGGCCCACTGCTCCTCGTTGAAGACCTTCTGCAGGGCGACGTGGATCTGCTCGGCCCACTTGTCCTGGACCTGGATGTAGACCTCGGAGCTGTTCATCTTGGCCTCGCGGAGCGCCTTCAGCTCACGCGTGAGCTCGGTGTAGTCGTGGGTCAGGATGGAGTCCACGTAGAACGACTGCCAGTCCTCGAGATTGAGCAGCGTCTCGTAGTTCTCGACCGTCTTGTCGACGGCTTCGCGGAGCTGCTTGAGCTCCTCTTCTTCGGTCTGCGGCTGCTGTGCGCCCGCCACGAACGGCAGGAGCAGCAGGGCGGCAATCCCGAAAATTTTTATAGCTTTGTATCCCATAAGCCTGCAAATTTATAAATAAAAGATAAAATGCGAAAATTTCTGTGCACCCTCCTGGCCCTGACGGCCTTCGCCGCGGGCCGGACGGACGCCTGCACCAACGTCATCATCAGCCCCGGCGCCAGCGCCGACGGCTCCAGCATGGTCTCCTACGCCGCCGATTCCCACGGCCTCTTCGGCGAACTCTATTTCCGCCCCGCCGGGCGCTTCGCCGCAGGCAGTCCCCTCGCGATCCGCGAGTGGGACACGGGCAAGCCGATGGGCGACATCGCCCAGGTCGCGCGCACCTGGCAGACCGTCGGCAATATGAACCAGCGCCAGCTGATCATCGGCGAGACCACATGGGGCGGCCGCGAGGAGCAGGTCAACCCCGACGGCATCATGGACTACGGTTCCCTGATCTACATCACCCTGCAGCGCGCCACGACGGCGCGCGAAGCCATCCAGACCATCGTGGAGCTGGCCAACACCTACGGCTATCCCTCCGAGGGCGAGACCTTCTCGATCGCGGATCCGAAGGAGGCCTGGGTGATGGATCTCGTGGGCAAGGGTGCGCAAAAGGGCATCGTGTGGGTGGCGCGGCGCGTGCCGGACGGCTACATCTGCGCCCACGCCAACCAGGCCCGCATCACGCGTTTCCCGCAGGACGACCCGGACGACTGCCTCTTCGCGCCGGACGTGATCAGCTTCGCCCGCGAAATGGGCTGGTATGAGGGTGAGGACGCGGATTTCAGTTTCCGCGACGCCTATAATCCGCTCGATTTCGGCGGGGCCCGCGCCTGCGACGCCCGCGCCTGGAGCGCTTTCAACATCCTCTGCGACGGCGTCTTCACCTACGAAGAGAACGGGCAGGAGGTCTCCCGCCCCGCCGCCGACTGGCTGGACTACGCGATGGGCTATGACCTGCAGGGCGAGATGCCGCTCTTCGTCAAGCCGGCCCGCAAGATCACGGTCAAGGACGTGGCCGACGTGATGCGCGACCACTACGAGGGCACCCCGATGGATATGACCACCGACATCGGCGCGGGCGGCAACGGCCTGCCCTACCGCTGGCGTCCGATGAACTTCACCGTGGACGGCAAGACCTACCTCAACGAGCGCGCGATCGCCACGCAGCAGACGGGCTTCTGGTTCGTCGCGCAGGCGCGCGGCTTCCTGCCCGACGAAGTCGGCGCCCTGATCTGGTTCGGCTGCGACGACGCGGCCACCTCCTACCTCACGCCGATCTACGCCAACCTCACCAAGGTCCCCGAGTGCCTGCGCGAAGGCAACGGCGACCTGCTCCACTACAGCCCCACCGCCCAGTTCTGGATGTGCAACCGCGTGGCGAACGCCTGCTACAAGATGTACGACCGGATGGCGCCGGTGGCCCGCGCGGCGGCGGACCGCTTCGAGCGCGACCAGCTGGAGCGCGGCATCCCGCAGATGGATGCGAAGCTGAAGAAGCTCGTCGAGAAGGGTCGCCTGCGCAAGGCGCGCAAACTGATGACGAAATACAGCGTGGAGACCGCCCAGACGCAATTTGCGGCCTGGACGAAACTGGAAGAGACGCTGCTCGTCAAGTTCATCGACGGCAACATCAAGGCGCAGGCCGAGGACGGCTCCTTCCTGCATACGGAGTACGGCCCCGGGTTCCCGGACAAGCTCGAATACGGCGGCTACAACGCGATCTGGAAAGCAGCCGTGGCGCGCGATCCGCACGCCCCCGTGCTGGAAAGCAAATAAAATGAAAAGGACCGGGCTGCTGACCCGGTCCTTTTGTTATTCGACCCTGAAGGAAAGCGGTTCGCCGGAGGCGCTGTCGCCGGCAATCCAGAGCTGGAAGTCGCCCGGCTCCACTTTCTTCTTGCCGTCCGGGCCCCAGAAGGCCAGGTCGGACACGGGGATCTCCACCTCCACGCGGCAGTTCTCGCCGGGGCGGAGGGTCACGCGCTCGAAGTGCTTGAGCTCCTTGACGGGGCGCGTGTACGAGCCCACGAGGTCACGGACATAGACCTGCACGACCTCGGTGCCCGGGCGGCTGCCCGTGTTGGTGAGGGTGCAGGAGGCGCGGACCACGCCGTCAGGCCCGTCGGGGAGCTTGTCCAGCGACAGGTCGGAGTAGGCGAAGGTCGTGTAGCTCAGGCCGTAGCCGAACGGGAAGAGCGGGTAGGCGCCGTAATCCAGGTAGTAGGAGGTATTGCCCAGCGAGGTCTGTCCGGCCTCGGCGGGGATGGCGTCCAGCAGCGTTTCGCCGCGGTAGGGGCGCCCGGTCATATTGTGGTTGTAGTACATCGGCACCTGCCCCACCGTCCGCAGGAAGGTGACGGGCGTCTTGCCGGACGGATTGACGTCGCCGAAGAGGAGGTTGGCGAGCGCCGGACCTCCCATCGTGCCGGGATGGAAGCTGTAGAGCATCGCGTCGCAATGGGCGAGGTCGCGCTCGACGGTGAGCGGCCGGCCGGCCATCACCGTGGCCACGACGGGCTTGCCGGTGGCCTTCAGGGCCGCGAGCAGCTCGCTCTGCGCGCCTTTCAGGTTGAGGTCCGCGAGCGAATGGGCTTCGCCCGAAAGGATGGCTTCCTCGCCGAGGAAGGCGAGCACGACGTCCGCGCGGCGGGCGGCGGCGACGACTTCGTCGAAGCGGGTCCGCCGGTCGCGGCTGTTCTCCAGCGCGGGCACGTACACCACGCGGCCCGGGAAACGCTCCCGCAGCGCCGCGAGCGGCGTGACGGTGTGCTGTTTCTGGCCGTCGAAGGACCACGTACCGAGCTGGTCGTGGGGTGCGTCGGCCAGCGGGCCGGTGACGAGGATCGTCCGCATGCGGGAGGCGTCGAGCGGCAGGACGCCGTCGTTCTTGAGCAGGACGGCTGACTCCTCCGCCGTGCGGCGGGCGGCGTCCAGGTGCGCCGGCGCATACTGGACCGCTTCCGCGGCCGCGGCGTCCACGTAGGGATGCTCGAACAGGCCGAGCATCATCTTGACGCGCAGGATGTTGCGCACGGCTGCGTCGATTGCGGACTCCTTGACCGCGCCCGACCGGACCAGTTCCTCCAGGTGGGAGATGAATCCGAAGGTCATCATATCCATATCCACCCCGGCGTCGAGCGCCTGCCGCGCCACTTCGCGGCGGTCGGCGCCATAGCCGTGGGAGATCATCTCGCCCATCGAATTCCAGTCGGTGACGACGAGGCCGTCGAAGCCCCACTCGTCGCGCAGGATGTCGCTGACCACGAACTTGTTGCCCGTCGAGGGCACGCCGTCGTTGTCGTTGAACGAGGTCATCAGCGTCAGCGCGCCGGCCTTCACCGCCGCCTCGAAGGGCGGCAGGTAAATATTGCGGAGCTGGTTCTCCGTCAGGAAGGTGCTGTTGTAGTCGCGCCCGCCTTCGGCAGCGCCGTAGCCGACGAAGTGCTTGATGCACGCCGCCATCGCCGTGGTGTCCCACTGCGCGCCCTGGTAGCCGCGCACCATCGCCTCGCCCATCCGGGCGTCGAGCCAGGTGTCCTCGCCGCTGCCTTCCGCCATCCGGCCCCAACGGGGGTCGCGGGCGATGTCGAGCATCGGCGAGAAGGTCCAGCGGACACCCTGCGCCGTCGCCTCGACGGCGGCGACACGGGCCCCCTCCTCCACCAGCGCCGGATCGAAGGTCGCGGCGAGGCCGAGGGGGATCGGGAAGACCGTGTGGAAACCGTGGATCACGTCACGCCCCACCAGGAGGGGAATCCCGAGGCGGGACTCTTCCACCGCAATGCGCTGGAATTCATTGATCTTGGCAGGATCCACCACGTTGAGGATGGAACCGACCTGTCCGGCGCGCACGGACTCGTTGTAGTTGGCCACGTTGCCGTCGGCCGACACCTGGTTCATCTGGCCGATCTTCTCGGCCAGGGTCATCTGCGCGAGGAGCTTGTCCACGCGGCGCTCGATCTCCGGCGTCGTGCCGACCGTGGACGGCCGCTTCGGGCCGCCACAGGCAGCCGCCGCCAGGCACGCGGCCGCCAGGATCAAGTTTCGTATCGTCTTATTGCTCATCCGATTCTATTTTTGGTACACCCGGACATAGTCCACGCGCATCGTGCAGGGCAGGGCGCTCTCGTCCACGCCGTTCCAGCCGCCCCAGTCGCCGCCCCAGGCCAGGTTCAGGGTGATGAAAAATTTCTTGTTGAAGGGCCAGGTATTGTCGTTCCCGGCCTGGTCGTTCTTGAATTCAAGCAGTTTCTTGCCATCCACGAAGGTGCGGATGTAGTCTGCCGTCCACTCGAGGCCGTACACGTGGTAGCCGCTCTCGGCGCCCGGCGTCAGCCGCTCGGCCGTCTTCTGCGTGCCCTTGACGTGGTTGTAGTCCTGGCAGTGGATGGAGGACGAGGTGTAGTTGGCGTTCACGCCGACTTCCTCCATAATATCGATTTCGCCGCAGGCGGGCCAGCCCCGGGACATATCGTCCGGCATCATCCAGAAAGCGGGCCACGTGCCCTTGCCCTCCGGGAGCCAGATGGCGGCTTCCATATAGCCGTAGCACCAGGATTCGCGCGTGTTCATCCGCGCGGAAATCACCTGCGCGCCGCTTTTGCGCGCCACGATGTGCAGGGCGCCGTCCTCGACGTAGGACGTCCGCCGGTCGTCGGGCGTATAGCGCTGCAGCTCGTGGTTGACGCGCCCCGGCGCCCAGTCTTCGAAGCGCCACAGGGTATTGAGGTCCGCGGAGGTCCCGGAAAATTCATCCTGCCAGACCAGCCGGTAGCCTTCCGGCGCGAATACGCACGGCTCCTGCCGCACGACGAGCGTCTCCTCCTGATCGCCGCTGGTGAAGCGGAGCGCGCCCTGGCGCGGCTTGCCGCCCACGTTGGGCTGCGCCGTCACCTTCAGGAGGCTCTCCCCCTTGAAAAGCTGCGCCGGCGAGGCCAGCGCGAACCAGTCCTGTCCGTCCGTCTCCACGGTCCAGGCCGCCGTCGCGCTCACGCGCAGCGTGGTCTCGCCCCCCTGGGGGTCGAGGGTCATTTCCGCGGACGCGAAGGAAATCTCGGGCGCCGCGGGCGCGGGCACGGGCGCTTTCTCGCCGCAGGCGGCGAAAAGCAGGACGGAGGCAATCAGGGACAACATTTTCTGCATACTTAAGTGTGAATAAAAAGGGGGCGGGCCCATTTACAAATCCCGCCCCCACTTCCAATTAACCCAATAATAAATATTTATTCTATAACTAACTAAATTTAATTGACGTATTCTTGGAACACGATGTCCGTGACCGTGACCTTCGTGCCGGCCGGCGTGCGGCCGAAGTCGAAGATCACTTGCAGGGCGTCGGCATCCTGCGGCTTCGGATAGATATCCTTAACCTTGTAGGTGACCGTGCCGGCGATCGTGCCGACGGAGTCGTCGTAGCTCAGCAGGTGGGCGTCGTCTTCCTCGGGATCGTTGGAAATCTTGACGGTGATGGTGCTGGCCTCGGTGGCCGTGATCTTGGCGGAGAACTCATAGCGGTGGGAGTTCAGGGCCTGGATGTCGGAGTGGAGGGAGAACTGGCCCATCCACTCGCTGCCGCCGACCCCTTCGGGCACGGTCAGCTCGAATCCGTTGCCTTCCAGCATCTTGAACTCGGCCTCCAGGCCGCCGTTCCAGTCGGCGCCGCTGAACCACTGGGCCGTGGTCACGTTGGCCGTCGGCCAGAAGTTGACCACCTCGGGCTTCTCGCTGAGCGGGATGTGTTTCTGCAGGCAGAGGTCGGAGATCGTGATTACGGCGCCAGCCGGGAAGCGGCCGAAGTCGAAGACCAGCAGGATGCTGTCGGTGCCGTCGAAGAGCATCTTGTCCGGCTGCTCGAAGGAGACGGTGCCGCCCGCGGGGACGGCCACGTTGCCGTCGTAGAAGAAGGAATCGTTCTCGGGATCGTCAGCGGCGGTCATCTTGACGGTGGCCGTGCCGGCCTGCGTCGAGGAGAAGTTGCAGCTGAAGTCGAAACGCTCGCGGGCTTCCGCCGGGATGTTCGTGCGGATCTTGAACTGGCCCATCCACTCGCCGCCGCCGATGCCCTCGGGGACGGTGATGACGATGTCGTTCTTGATGGCGATGCCGGGCTCCAGGCCGCCGGCCCAGTCGGCGCCGCTGAACCAGCTCTCATAGTCCACGGTGACGCCCATCAGGTTGGTGGGGGCGCCGGGACGGAACCAGGCGGGTTCGGACTCCGGTTTCGGCTCGACCGGCACGGGCTGCGGCTCCACCAGCTCGTCCTCGGGGACGAACATGAAGTACCAGGCGTTGCCGGGCTCGGCCTCGCTGCGGCACCAGACATAGAGCAGGTGCTCGTCGAGGGTGATGATGTTGTACTCGCTGACGCCGGTGTAGAAGCCCAGGAAGGCGTCGCCGCCGAGGGTGAGCACACCGTTCGCCTCGTCGAGGGTGAAGGTCAGGTTGTCGGCCGGGGTGTAGGGCACGTCGAAGTCGCCGACGGCTTCGTTGGGGGTGCCCTGGATGCCGAGGTGGTTCATACCGTTCTCGTTGGTATAGATGCTGCCCTTGTTCTCCCAGATGAGCTTGGTGCCCTTCTGGATGAAGGTGTACTTGTTGTCGTAGAGCGAGCTGCCGTCCTTGCCGTTGACGGGGCACTTCCACCAGGCGGGGCCGTTGGCCTCGGGGGCGGCGTTGACGTCGCCGACGCCGAAGTGGCCCTCCGTGTAGCGGGCGAAGACCCAGGTCTTGCCTTCGGCGGCGTTGGCGCCGCCGGTCAGGGCGTTGAAGCCCGGCGTGTCGAGCAGGCCGTAATCGTCGGCCGCGATGGAGACCACCTGGGAGATGGTGGCGGAACCGCCGGTCGTGTAGAGCGACATCGTCACGGTGTAGTCGCCCTTGAAAGGATAGACGGCGGAGACCTTGTCACCCTTGACGGTCGTGCCGTTGCCGAGGTCCCAGAGGGCGACACCCTTCACGGAAGAGGTGTTGGTGAGCTCGAGGATGTTGGCGGTTTCGGCCGAGGGCGCATAGGAGAAGGAGAGCTGATCCTCCGAAGGGGCCTCGCCCAGCCGGTGGGCGTCCAGGTCCATCGGGCGGCAGGAGAAGAGCAGGGTCGCTGCCGCTCCGGCCAGGAGGAGGAAGTTGAATATCTTCTTCATAATCAGATACTTTTACCGATTAATAACCATTGTTCTGCTTGAGTTCGAACTCGCCGGTGCCGGCGGTGCGGCTCATTTCGCCCTGCGGGATGGGCAGGTACTTGTCCTTGTCCGGGTTGAAGGTGCGGACGCTCTGGTGGGCCTCGTCGTTCTCGGTCAGCACCTTGGCGGCATCACCCCAGCGGATGAGGTCCCAGAAGCGCATTCCCTCGCCGACGAACTCCTTGCGGCGCTCGGACTTGACGCTCTCCAGGCTCACGGGGACGGAGCCCAGGCCGGCGCGGGTGCGGACGGCGTCGAGGCACTCCTGCGGAGTGACGCCGCCGGCCGCCGCAGCGCCCTGGCAACCCACGAGCTCGGCATAGTTGAGCAGGGTCTCGGCGTAGCGGAAGAGGATCAGGTTGTTGGGATAGTTGAGGTCCACGGTGCCGATCGGCGAACGCAGGGCGGTCCGGGCGGCGTACTTCTTCTGGAAGAGGCCGGTGTCCTGGAAACGGGGACCGTACTTGCCCGCCTCGAACTTGTTGATGGAGCCCTCGCGGCGCACGTCGCCGGCCTCGTACATATCCCAGGTGGCCTGGCGCACGGGACCGAAGCCCCAGCCGCCGCAGAAGACCGGATCGTTCAGCTCGTTGGGCGCGATGTAGGCGGGGAGGTTGGTGCCGCAGCCGGTCCAGGCGCTGCCCCAGTCACGCTTGCCGTCGGAGATCTGGTTGGTCTCGAAGATGGACTCGGCGGAGAAATCGTTGGCGTCGGCGCCGGTCCACAGCGCGTCAAAGTCGATGAGGCTGTACTTGCCGGCGGTGATGATTTCCGCCATGTCGGCGGCCACCTCGTCGAACTTCGCCCGGTCGTTCTGGTACATCACCACGCGGGCCTTCAGCATATAGAGCGCGGCCAGGTTGGTGCGCGCCTGCTTGGCGGTGCCGTTGGTGCAGAGCGGGAACTCGGAGCCCGCCTGGCGGGCGGCCGTCTCGGCGTCGGTGATGTCCTGCAGGATGCAGGCGTAAATCTCGTCGGCGCTCTTCTGCGGAGCCATGAACGGATCCTCGAGCGGCTCGGTGAAGAAAGGAATGTTGCCGTAGAGCTTCCACAGGTGGTGGAGGTAGTAGGCGCGCAGGAAGAGCGCCTCGGCGCGGTAGCCCGCCAGGCGGGCCTTGGCGGCGTCGGTGTCGAAGCCGACGGCGTTGTCGATGGCCAGGATCGTGTTGTTGGCACGGGCGATGGCCGTGTAGTAGAGGCTCCAGATGCCTGCAGGGCTCTCGGACGCGGGAATCTGGAACAGGGACAGGTGGTACATCCAGGACTGGTCGCCGGCGTCGCCGCCGCCCTTGTAGATGTCGTCGGAGCGGAGGTCGGAGAGCAGCAGGATATGGTTGTAATTGTAGTCTGCGTAAGAGTCCATCAGGAGCGGCTGGTAGGTCGCGGTCAGATAGGACAGGATGGCGCCTTCGGTCGCTTCCGCTCCTGCTTCACCCTGATGGGTCGCGTGCGAGGTGAGGAACTCGTCCCCACAGCTGGTCAGGACCAGGCCCGCAACGGCGGCTGCCAAGATTTTATGGAGTTTCATATGCTTGTGTGCTTTTGAGGATTAGAAGTTGATGGAAGCACCCACGGTGATGGTCCGGGCCTGCGGATAAATGCCGCGGTCCACGCCGATGGTCGTGTAGCCGTCGGAGGCCATCTCCGGGTCGAATCCGTCGTACTTGGTGAAGGTGAGGAGGTTCTCGCCCGCCACATAGACGCGGATGCTCTTGATGGAGACGGAACGGAGGAGTTTCTCGGGCAGGGTGTAGCCGATCTGCGCGGTCTTGAGGCGCAGGAAGGAGCCGTCCTTGACCCAGAGGTCGGAAGAACGCCAGTTCTGGTTGGGGTTGGCGTTGGTCAGGCGCGGGATGCGGTTGGACGTGCCCTCGCCGATCCAGCGGTCGAGGATCCAGGCCGGGCGGTTCATCGCGGGGATGTCGCCGCGCATCGAGTAGTCGAAGACCTGGTTGCCGATGCTGCCCTGGAAGAAGATGTTGGCGTCGAAGCCCTTCCATTCGGCGGCGAAGGTGATACCGTAGGTCCAGTCCGGCATACCCTTGCCGATCTTGGTGCGGTCGTCGTCGTTGACATAGCCGTCGCCGTTGTAGTCCACGAAGCGGACGTCGCCCGGCTGGGCGTTGGGCTGCATCAGGTTGCCGTCCTTGTTCTTGTAGGCGTTGACCTCGTCCCAGTTCTGGAAGATGCCGTCGGTCTTCATACCGTAGAAGTACGGCCAGACCTCGCCGTTGGAGCCTTTGACGTAGTCGCCCACGCCGGAGGCGCCGTTGCTCTGGTAGACGGCCTCGCCGGACTCGTTGCCGAGGTTGATGAGGCGGTTGCGGAGCAGGGACGCGTTGGCGTTGACGGAGTAGTGGAAGTCGCCGACCTGCTGCTGCCAGCCGATCTCGAACTCATAACCCCAGTTGCGCATATCGCCCAGGTTGGACATCGGGGCGCCCTGGCCCACGTAGGAAGGGATCGGCTTGTTCATCAGCATACCGTTCGTCTTCTTGTTGTAGAAGTCGAAGCCGAAGGTCAGCTTGTCGCCGAACAGGCGGGCGTCGAAGCCGAGGTCGACCTGCTCGGACTCCTCCCAGCGGATGGCCGGGTTGGCGAGCGCCGCCGGAGAGGAACCCGGCTGCATCGTGCCGTACTCGCCTTCGGTGCCGAAGTAGTACTCCTGACCGGTGTCCATCAGGGACGCGTAGCGGAAGTTGCCGATGTTCTCGTTGCCGTTCTTACCCCAGCTCGCGCGGAACTTGAGCTGGTCGATCCAGCCCGGACGATTGGCCTTGAACCAGGGCTCGTTGGTGACGTTCCAGCCGAGCGAAGCGGCCGGGAAGGTGGCCCACTTGTGGCCGGGGCCGAAGCGGGAGGAACCGTCGCGGCGGATCGTGAATTCGAGCATATAGCGCTCGTCGTAGTTGTAGTCGAAGCGGAAGAAGTAGGAGGCGAGACGCTGGACGTCGTAGCCGCCGGTGCCGCCGCTGGTGCGCTCGTCGTCGGTGGAGCCGATGGCGGAATCAGGATAGGCCATCGACGGGTTGGTCTCCTTGAGCTGGTAGTCCGTGCCGGACACGTACACATAGGAGTAGCTCATCGCGGACTGGCCGAGCACGGCGCTGAGGTAGTGCTTGCCGAGCTGCTTGTTGTAGGAGAAGTAGTTCTCCGTCTGCCAGCGCATGCCCTCGTTCATTCCCATCGTGACCCAGCTGGTCAGCGTCTGGTTCATCGAGCTCTTGTACTGCTCGAAACCGTAGCCGCGGTTGCGCCAGAAGGCGAGGTCCACGCCGTAACTGCTCTTGAACTTGAGGCCCGGGAGGATGTCGAGTTCGGCGGCGAAGTTGGCCACGAACTTGTGGGTCTTGTAGAAGGTGTTGGACGGGGTGTCCAGGTTGGCCACCGGGTTGGTCAGCTCCTGGTAGCCGGTCGGCGGCAGGGAGTAGACGCGGCCGTCGGCGGCCACGATGGCCGTCGGGTGCTCCGCCAGGATGCGGGCCGCCTCGGCCTCGGAGGCGAAGACGGGGATGGACGGGTTGAAGGCCACGGCCGAGCCGAGGATGGAACCGAACTCGGAGTTGGTGGTGATACCCGTCGAGTTGATGTTGGAATAGGCGATGTTCGCCGTGAGCGTGAGCTTGTTCAGGAAGTTGCGGTCTTCCGTCTCGAAGGGCACGTAGGTGTTGTTGGAGCGGAGCGACAGGCGGTCGAAATTGGACTTGCCGTAGTTGCCGCCCACGATGCCGTCCTGCTTGAAGTAGCCCAGGGACACGAAGTAGGTGGCCTTGTCGGTACCGCCGCTCACGGACACCTGGTGCTGCATGATGGGAGCGTTGTAGTTGAAGGTCTCGTCCTGCCAGTCGGTGCCTTTGCCGGCGGCGGCGATCTCGGCCGCGGAGTAGAGCGGCTGGCCGCCGTCGTTGACGCGGCCCTCGTTCATGATCACCATATATTCGGTGGCATTGAGGACCTCTTTCTTGCGCCAGGGATTCTGCCAGCCGTAGCTGCCGTTGTAGGCGACGGAGGCCTGGCCTTTCTTGCCGCTGCGTGTGGTCACGAGAACGACGCCGTTGGCGGCGCGGGCGCCGTAGATGGCGGCGGATGCCGCATCCTTGAGGATCTCGACGGAAGCGATGTCGGTCGGGTTCAGGTAGTCGATGCCGCCGTCAACGGGCATTCCGTCCACGATATAAAGGGGATCGGAGTTGTTGACGGTGCCGATGCCGCGGATCTTGATCTGCGAGCCGGAGCCGGGCTGGCCGGAGGCCTGCGTGATCTGGACGCCGGACACCTTGCCCTTGAGGGCGTCGTTGACCGTCGAGGCGCGGACCGTGTTGAGCGCGGCGCCGTCCACCTTGGAGATGGAGGCCGTCACGACGCTCTTCTTCTGGACACCGTAGCCGATGACCACGGTCTCTTCGAGCATCTCGGCGTCGTCCGCGAGGATGACACGGAGCTCGCGCGCGGCCGTTGCGGTCACGTTCTGGCCCTCATAGCCGATGCACGTGACTTCCAGGGCTGCGCCTTCGGTGGCGCGGAGGGCGAAGGTGCCGTCCGCTTCCGTCATCGTGCCGTTGGTCGTCCCGCGTTCAACCACGAAAGCGCCGACAATCGGCTGGCCGGCCGTGTCCACCACGACTCCGCGCACGGAGACGTTCTGGGCCAGGGCGACCAGGCTCAATCCTAACGAGAGGATCAGGGAAAAAACTTTTTTCATACGCTTTTTTGAAGTTGGTACGTTGGTTATTGTTTGTCGAACGGTTGGTAGCCGTTGCTGTCTGCGGCAAATATATGGAGTCTCCCAACCCCTTCCGCCGGCAAGAATGGAATAGTAGTGGATTGCAAAAAGAAAACCGCTGGAATTCAGCGGTTTGGCATTTCGCGGATAGCGTAAAATAGTAGCGGTTGTAAAACCCCGGGGGCGCTACTTTCCGATCTTTTTGACCTGCTCCTCGAAGCGGTCGCGTTCGCCGAGGGCGGCGTTCTTGACGGAGACCTTGTAGTTGTAGATGGTGCTCTGCGAGTAGTGCAGCAGCTCGGCGATCTCGCGCGAGTCGTCCACCCCGAGGCGGATCAGCGCGAAGATGCGCAGCTCGGTGGTCAGCGATCCCGGCTTGGGGTTGAAGCGCGCGTCCTCGCGGAGCAGCTCGTTGAAGCGGTCCACGAAGTCGGGGCAGATGGCCTGCAGGAAGGTCTGGTCGAAGGTGCGGTAGAATTCCTTGAGGCTCTTCTCCGAGCGGGTCGAGAGCGAAAGCTCCTTGAGGAGTTGCTCGGCCTTGCCCTGCTTGAGGAGGTTGCGGGCGTGGTTGTCCTCGGCCTGGACGAAGTTGACGTTGTCCGAGAAGCGGCGCAGGAAGTCCACGATGTATTTCTCCTTGACGCGGTCGGTGTGGGAGAGCGCCTTGTTCAGCTCGCCGAGCGAGCCGTTGGCGGCGGCGAGCAGGCGGTTGCGCTCCGCGAGCTCCTTCTGCGTCCGCGAGAGCTTGCGCGAGCGGGTGACCAGGAACCAGGTCAGCAGCAGGAGCAGCAGCGCCAGGACGGACAGCAGGATGGAGGAGATGAGCGTCGCGCGCTGCGTGCGGACGCGCCGCGCCGCGTAGGCGTCTTCGATTTCCATAAAGAACTGGGAAATCTGCCACGGACGCAGCTTGGCGTTGTATGCGATGGCGTCTTCCTGCGCGATGCGCAGGTAGCGGAAGGAGCGTTCGACGTCGGTCGGAAGCACGATCTGTGAGATGACGGCGAGCGACGCGTAGTCCTTGACGGCGTTGATGATGTCACATTCGGCCGACTTGATCAGCCAGTCGAGGCGCTCCGCCGGACGGCCGCGCATCTCGGCGATCTCCGAGCGCTCGTAGGCGTAGATCGCGTAGGCGTGCTCCTCCGGGCTGGTGCCGGCGAGCAGGATCTGCGCCAGGCTGTCGGCGGCTTCGAGCCGCCCCTGCGTGCGCAGCTCGTCCAGCCGCAGGATGCGCCAGTTCTCGGAGTCTTTCGGCAGCAGGCCGTAGAGGCGCTGCCGGTAGACGTCGCGGTCCTGGATGGGCGGGCGCTCCACCATGCCGGAGTTGCCCGCGAGGTCGCGGCTGAAGTCGTAGAGCGCCATCAGGTAGTCGATCTTGAGCGGCGCCGAGAGGGTGTTGGTGTCGATCTGGGCGAAGAGGCGGTTGTAGGCCTCCATATAGTGTCCGGCCTTGGCGTAGAGGTGCCCCAGGCGGATTGCGGCCTGGTTGTAGCGGTCCACGTCGCGCAGCTGCCCGGCGATGTCGAGACACTGCTTCAGGTAGAACTGCGTGGAGTCGAAGCTATAGGAGAAGTACTCGTTGGCGGCATACATCCCGTTGTCGAACAGGCGGCGGGGGTTGCGCGTGGAGGCGGCCAGCTTGCGGATGCCCTCCAGCTGGTCGCGCTTGCGCGTCTCATAGACGGGGCGGGACGCCACGTAGCCGTCCAGCTCCGCCAGGCGGCTGGCCGGCGACGACGCGTCCCGGCACGACGGGAGCAGCGCGCAGGCAAGCAGCGGGAGGAAAAAGCAGACCGGTAATCTATGTGGCATACAAGACAAAGTTATAACTTATTTCTGTATAAAAAGCTATCTTTGTCCAAACCATTTATTGACGATGCACTTCCTGATAACCCTTCTCCTGGGACTTCTCCCCTATGTCAATCCTCTCGTGGGCACCGACGCCCACGGCCACACTTTTCCCGGCGCCGTCGCGCCGTTCGGAATGATGCAGCTCAGCCCCGACACCCGCCCGGACCCGGGCGACTGGGACGGCTGCAGCGGCTACCATTACAGCGACAGTGTCATTTACGGCTTCAGCCACACGCACCTGAGCGGCACCGGCTGCCAGGACTGGTGCGACATCCTGCTGCTGCCCGGCACGGAGCCTTCCGCCTTCTCGCACGCGCGGGAGAAGGCTTCGCCGGGCTACTACGAAGTTTTCCTGGACGGGCCGCAGGTGCTGGCGCGCCTGACCGCCGGACGGCGCGTCGGCGTGCACGAGTACACTTTCCCCGCCGGGAGCCGCCCGCAGATCACGCTCGACCTGCGCCACCGCGACCCGCTGGACGGCTGGCGCATCACCCCGTCGAAGACGGGCTGCAGCGGCTGGCGCCAGTCCAGCTACTGGGCGGACGGGCAGGACGTCTATTTCCATATGGAATTCTCCGCGCCCGCGAAATGCAAGCTGCTCGACGGCGGCCGCAAGGCCGTGTTCACGTTCCCGCGCAACGCGCGGACGGTGACGGTGCGCGTGGGCATTTCCTCCGTGTCGGAGGAGAACGCACGGCAGAACCTGCTCGCGGAGTATCCGGCCTCTTTCGAGGCACAGCGCGCGCAGACGGAGGCCGCCTGGGAGGCGTATCTCGGCAAGCTCGAATGCCCCTGGCAGGACGAGGAGCACCTGCGGCGCTTCTACACCGCCCTCTACCATACGGGCATCCACCCTTCGCTCTATTCCGACGCCAACGGCGAGTACCGCGGCATGGACCGGCAGGTCCACCGCGCCGAGGGCTGGGAGCGCTATACCGTGCTTTCGCTGTGGGATACTTTCCGCGGCGAGCATCCGCTCCTCTGGGAGATCGAGCCGGAGCGGAGCTATGATTTCCTGAAGACCTTCCTGTCCATCTACGACGAGGCCGGCAAGCTGCCCGTCTGGGAGCTGTCCGGCTACGAGACCAACTGTATGATCGGCTACAACGCCGCGCCGGTGATCGCCGACGCCATCGCGCGCGGTTTCACGGACTTCGACGTGGAGAAGGCGCTGGAGGCGCTGCTGGCGTCGTCGCGGCGCGCCGAATTCGGCCTGGACAGCTTCCGCGCCAATGGCCTGGTGCTGGCGGACGACGAGCACGAGAGCGTGTCCAAGACGCTCGAATACGCCTACGACGACTGGTGCGTGGCCCAGGTGGCCAAATACCTCGGCCGGATGGACGTCTATGAGGAGTATATGACCTCCGCGCAGTACTGGCGGAATGTCTTCGACCCGGAGACGGGCTTTATGCGCGCCCGCCTCAACGGGCGCTGGTTCAGCCCGTTCGACCCGCGCGAGGTCAACAACAACTATACGGAGGCCAATGCCTGGCAGTACAGCCTCTTCGTGCCGCACGACATCGCGGGGCTGATCGACGCGCTCGGCGGGCCGGAGGCCCTGGAGCAGCGTCTGGACGCGATGTTCGAGGCCGAGGAAGGCAACACCGGCCGCACCCAGGCCGACATCACCGGCACCATCGGGCAGTACGCCCAGGGCAATGAGCCCAGCCACCACGTGGCGTATCTCTACGACTACGCCGGCCGGCCCGACAAGCGGCGGGTCCGCGTGGAGCAGATCCTGGAGACGCTCTATTCCGCCGCGCCCGACGGGCTGTGCGGCAACGACGACTGCGGACAGATGTCCGCCTGGTACGTCCTGTCCGCCCTCGGCCGCTACCCCGTCTGCCCGGGCCTTGCCGACGACAGCATCACCCGGATCCCCAAGACGATCGTGACCAATCCGGCCTTCGTGCTGGACAACGACATCTTCGCCGACTCGCTGCGCGTCTCGCTCTCCGGCGAGGGCACGGTCTGGTACCGCCTCGGCGAGGGCGACTTCCAGCGCTACGAGGGGCCCTTCACCATTTATGAACCCTACGCGATGGAGGCGTATTCGCAGGTCGGCGACCGGCGCAGCTTCACCACCCGCTGCGCCGTGCACCAGATCGCCGGCGACCGCGACATCGAGCTCCACGCCCGCTATAACCGCCAGTACAACGCCGGCGGCGACCAGGGCCTGATCGACGGTTTCCGCGGCGGCCTCAACTGGCGCACCGGCGGCTGGCAGGGCTACCAGGGCACCGACTTCGAGGCCGTCGTGGACCTGCGCGCCGTCCGCGACATCGCGCAGGTCGGCGCCGGCTTCTGCCAGGACGCCCGTTCCTGGATCTGGATGCCGCAGTATGTCGAATTCTCCGTCTCCGAGGACGGGGTCACCTACACCCCGTTCGCCCGCCTCGACAACACTGTCGACGAGCGGGATTATGGGGTGCAGATCTGGGACGCAACGGCCTCCGGCAGCGCCCGGGCCCGCTACGTCAAAGTCTTCGCCAGGACCATCGGGCCCATCCCCGAATGGCATCCCGGCTACGGCTCCGACGGCTTCATCTTCATCGATGAGATCTGGGTAAAATAAATAGTTGCAAAACAAAGAAAATGTTGTAACTTTGTCGTCCCAATACGGAGAATTCCAAGTTTGGAGACCTACCGAAGGGTACGATTGGAGAGGTGGGAGAGTGGCTGAATCCACAGGTTTGCTAAACCTGCATACGGGTAACCGTATCACGAGTTCGAATCTCGTCCTCTCCGCGCAATGCAATCAGCAAGGCAGATGCCGCACCATTTTGGTGCGGCATTTCTGCATGTGGCCGCATCTGCCGGCTGATTGCTCCCGGACAGTCCGAGATTTCTCCCTACCTCCCACATCTCTCCTGCCTTCTATTCCTCACAGCACCCGCCCTTCACCACCCCTGCCCCCTTCCCATCCACCCACCCCTTCTGCTCCCTCACATCCCTTCCGCCCGCAGGTGCGGGAGACGTCCCAGGAAATGGGACGTCTCCCGCACCGGGTGCGCCTGGTGGTCCAAAAATTCGCAGAGCAGGAGCAAAAACGGCCTTATTTGCTCCTGGTGGTCCAGCGTTTGGACCACCAGGCGCACTTGGCTTCTTTGCCCGAGAGACGGGGTACGGGCTAATGGAGCATCACGGTCAGGCCGGCCATGACGATGGAGACCATCGACATCAGCTTGATCAGGATGTTCAGCGAAGGGCCGGAGGTATCCTTGAAGGGATCGCCCACGGTGTCGCCCACGACGGTAGCGTGGTGGGAAGCGGAGTTCTTGCCGCCGAAGTGGCCTTCTTCCACATACTTCTTCGCGTTGTCCCAGGCGCCGCCGGAGTTGGCCAGGAAGATGGCGAGCACGAAGCCCGCGCCCAGGCCGCCGGCCAGCAGGCCGATCACGCCGGCCGGGCCGAGCAGCACGCCCACCAGCATCGGCACCACGATGGCGAGGACCGAAGGGAAAATCATCTCGTGCTGCGCCGCCTTGGTGGAAATGCGCACGCAGGAGGTGTAGTCCGGCCGCTGCTTGCCCTCCAGGATGCCCGCGATCTCGCGGAACTGGCGGCGGACCTCCACGACCATCTTCTCGGCCGCGCGGCCCACGGCATTCATCGTGAGGCCGCAGAACAGGAACGCCATCATCGCGCCCACGAACACGCCCACGAGCACCTTCGGATTCATCAGGGTGATGTCGTAGTATTCCACGATGTCCGTGATCGTGGCGGACACGGTCTCGACCGCCCGGTCGCCGATCTCCAGGACATTCTTGCCGATGTGCCCGAGGCCGATCTTGATCTCCTCGATATAGGACGCCAGGAGGGCCAGGGCGGTCAGGGCGGCGGAGCCGATGGCGAAGCCCTTGCCCGTCGCGGCCGTCGTATTGCCCAGCGAATCCAGGATGTCGGTCTTCTCGCGCACGGACGGGTCCAGCTCGGACATCTGCGCGTTACCGCCGGCGTTGTCCGCGATCGGGCCGTAGGCGTCGGTCGCGAGCGTGATGCCCAGGGTGGACAGCATCCCCACCGCAGCGATGGAAATGCCGTACAGGCCGAGGGACAACGACTCCGTCGAGAAATGGAAGCCCGTCGCGAAGCCGAAGGCGAGCAGGATGGCGGCCGCGATGGTCACCACCGGCACCGCCGTGGAAATCATTCCGAGGCCCACGCCGTTGATGATGACGGTCGCGGGGCCGGTCTGGGAGCTCTCCGCGAGCTTCTGCGTCGGCCTATAGGAATGGGAGGTATAATATTCCGTAACCTTGCCGATGATGACGCCGGCCAGCAGGCCGGAAATCACCGACAGGGACAGCCGCCACCACTCCGGAAGGCCGTTTTCGGCCTTGAAACCCAGCAGGTAGAACACGCCGAAAGTCAGCAGCCCGATGAGGGCGGCGGCGAGGTTCGTGCCGGTGCTGAGGGACTTCAGGAGGTCCTTCAGCGAAGCGCCCTCCTTCGTCCGGACGGCGAAGATGCCGAGGATCGACAGCACCACGCCGATGGCGGCGATCAGCATCGGCGCCATGATCGCCCGGATCTGGACGTCGGTCCCGGCGTGGAAGAACGCCGAGGCGCCGAGCGCCATCGTCGCCAGGATGGAGCCGCAGTAGGATTCATACAGGTCCGCGCCCATACCGGCGACATCGCCCACGTTGTCGCCCACGTTGTCCGCGATGGTCGCGGGATTGCGCGGATCGTCCTCGGGGATGTCCTGCTCGACCTTGCCGACGATGTCGGCGCCCACGTCGGCGGCCTTCGTATAGATGCCGCCGCCCACGCGGGCGAACAGCGCCTGCGTGGAGGCGCCCATCCCGAAGGTCAGCATCGTCGTGGTGATCACCACGAGCGTCTGGGATTCGGAGGCTCCGTGCACGAACGCGCGCAGGACGAGCCACCAGATGGAAATGTCCAAAAGGCCCAGGCCGACGACCGTCAGGCCCATCACGGCGCCGCTGCGGAAAGCGATCTGCAGGCCGCCGTTGAGCGAACGCATCGTCGCGTTCGCCGTCCGGGCGGATGCGTACGTGGCCGTCCGCATCCCCACAAATCCGGCGAGGCCGGAGAAGAAGCCGCCCGTCAGGAAGGCGAACGGGACCCAGGGGTTCTGGACGCCGAAGCCGTAGGCCAGGACGGCGAAGAGGCACGCCAGCACCGCGAAGACGATGATGACGACCTTATATTGCTGTTTCAAATACGCCATGGCGCCCTCGCGGACGTACTGGGCGATTTCTTTCATTGTCGGAGTCCCTTCGCTCTCCCGTTTCATCTGGCGGAAGAAGAGCCAGGCGAACAGGAGCGCCACCACCGAAGCGGCGGGAACAAGGTAGAAAAGCGTGGTCATCGTTGGTTATAGTCAGTGTGTGCAGTGGTTCGGTTAGTACAAATCTTCTATCTTGATGCCTTCCAGCTTGTCGACGAAGCTCTTGAGCGTCTCCAGGCTGTCCCGCTGGCGCATCCTTAGCGACAGGTGGATCCGGCCGCCGGTGAAGGAATAGGATTCCACCTCCATCTTCGAGGCCTTCACCTTTTCCAGCACCGTGATCGGGTCGGTCTCCCCGTCGGAAGAAAGGGTGACTTCCACCACCTTCTCGGCGACGTAGCGGTGCACCAGGTGCATCATTTCCAGGCAGGCGACGGTCATCAGCGTGGCCGCGCCGGCCAGCCAATACATCCCCGCGCCGCAGGCGAGGCCGATCGCGGCGGCCACCCACAGGCCGGCCGCGGTCGTGACGCCGCGGACCACGTTCTTCTGGAAAATTATGACGCCGGCGCCGATGAAACCGATACCGGAGACGACCTGCGCCGCCACGCGGGCAGCGTCGAAACGGCCGCTGAACGCGAACTGCGAGATCATCATAAACAGGGCGCTGCCCAGCGCCACGATGAAATGCGTGCGGAGGCCGGCCTCTTTCGCGCGGAATTCGCGCTCCAGGCCGATCACGCCGCCCATCATTCCGCCAAGGAACAGGCGGAGTATCAAATCCCAATCAATTTCCATAAGTCAATCATTTCAAAACAGTCCCGGCGTGATATGCAGCCACTTGAGCAGGGTCTCGCCGAAGACCAGGATGAGCAGCCAGGAGAAAGTCATCATCGTGATGCCGTACTTGAAGGCATCGGTCTGGCTGTATTGGTTCGTGTTGTACAGCAGCGCGGCAGGCTTGCTGTTGAACGGGAGCACGTAGCAGTGCTCGATGAGCATCGCCACCGGAAGGGCGAGGCTCATGGCCGGGAAGCCGAAACGCTTCTCGACGCCCAGGGCGATGGGGACGAACACCATCGTCCGGATGGTCTTGGACTGGAACACCAGGCCGGAGTACATCATCAGGAAGGTGAGGATGACATAGAGCACCCAGAACGGGGTGTCGGCGGTGATGCCCAGGGAATCGAAGGCCGCATTGACCATCGTGTTGGGGAGATCCGTGGCATTGAGGCCGCTGCCGAGCACATAGGCGCCGGCGGAGAAGAGCATCAGGTGCCAGGGGATGTCCACGTCGTTCCACTTCACGACGCCGATGCCCGGAATCAGGGCCAGGACGGCGCCGATCAGCGCGACGATCGTCTCGTCGATGTTGTGGAAGGTGCCCTTGGTGACCCACAGGAAGAGGACCACGAGGAAGATGCCGACGGCCTTCCATTCCTCCGCGGACATCTTGCCCATCGCGGCGAGCTCGCCTTTCAGGCGGTCGATGCCGCCCTCGATCTGGGGCACCTGCTCCTCCTTCTTCATCGGGAAGAACACGTGCATACCCATCAGCAGGCCCACCACCAGGATGATCACCGACATCGGCCCGACGGCCACCAGCCAGTCCTTATAGCCGAAGTTGCAGGAGCCCACGAATCCGGCGATGAGGGAAATGGCCAGCAGGTGCGCGCCGGAGCCCGTATAGAAGGCGTTGGCGCCGATGTTGACCTGGAACAGGTTCTGGATGACGAGGTTGCGGCCGAAGTTGTTGCGGTGGCCGCCGGACGCGCCATAGATGGCGCAGATGACCATGAAGATCGGGAGCATGATCGTCGCCTTCACCGTCGTCGCGGAAATGAAGGCGGACAGCACCAGGTTGATCACCAGGAAGCTCCACAGCACGCCCTTGGCGCTCTTGCCGAACTTGATCACGAAGGCAAGGGCAAGGCGCTTGGCGAACTGCGTCTTCACGAGCATCGAAGCGAGCACGAAGCTCAGGATATTGAGCCACATCACGGGATGGCCCAGCTGGGCCAGCGCTTCCTTCTGCGTGGTCACGTTGAAGAGGACCGTCAGCAGGATGAGGACCAGGGAAGTCAGATAGTTGGGAATGGCTTCCGTCATCCACAGGATGAGGCTCGCCACGAAGATGGCCAGCATCGCATAGTTGGCGCGGATGAATCCGGCCAGCCCCAGGACGTCGAGCCGCTTCTGCGCCGTGTCGGCGAGCAGGCCCGTGTCCAGATTGTCGATGAAGCCGACGTGGCAGAACCAACAGATCCAGACAAAGGCGATGATCGCCAGTGGACCGCCCAGCCGGGCCATCCAGATCTCGAACTTCGATTTCTGCATCTTGGGCAGTTTCTCTACCTTGTAGTTGCCCATGTCCAGCGGATCGAACGCCGCCTTTGTCTTGGTCTCTGTCGTCATAAGATTACTTCCAGTTCTTGTAAGGGTTCTTCATGAGCATGGAGTTGAAGTACTTGGGATCGCCGGTCACCTCTTCGCCCAGCCACGCGGGCTTGTCGAAGGGCTCGTTCTCATCGGTGAGCTCGATCTCGGCGACGGTGAGGCCGTCGTTGTCTCCGTAGAACTCGTCCACCTCCCAGGTGTGCTTGCCGTCGGTGTTCTTCACCAGGTAGCGGGTCTTGTCGATCACGCCGGGTTCGGCGAGTTCGAGCAGGGACTTCACCTCATCCACGGGGATTTCCTTCTCCCACTCGAAGCGGGCGGCGCCGGAGGCGTTGCCGATGCCCTTGACGGTGATGAATCCCTTCTCGCCTTTCACGCGGATGCGCACGGTGCGCTCCGGAACGCTGCAGAGATAGCCCTGGGTGATGCGGGTGGCCTTGCTGACCTCAGCCTTGAAGTCGCCCTTCACCAGGAATTTCTTTTCAATTTCCTGTGCCATGATATTATTCGTTTGCAAGGGGTTTGTCGCTCATGCCAATCACGCGCTTGATGGCCTGGAGGTAGTTGATGTTCTCCACACCCTCGAGACCGCAGTCCGCGATGGTTTTCTTGATGTCTTCGATCTCCGTGGATTCGGAGTTGATGGTGACGACCTTCGCGCCGTTGATGAGCACGTTGCCCACCTCGCAGATGGTGTTGTTCACCATATAGCCGAAGCGCTGCTTGTGGACGCGCACGGCGGCGAGGTCCGGGTTGGCCTTCACCATCGCGATGAACTCCTCGAAGGTATAGGTGTCCTTGTCCAGCTTGGGCATCTCCACCATGAAGGCCGGGAAGACTTCCTTCTCGAGCACCTCGCGGGAGATCGGGAATTCGCCCTTCATGAGCGGGTTCCACTGCTCCAGGCCGTCGACGGTCTGGACATAGGTCTTGATGTCCATCTTGCCGTCACGGATCTTGGTGTTGTTGATGTCGTTTTTCGCGGAGATGATGTAAATCTCGTCGCTGCTGCGCTCCCAGACCTTCTCAGGGACGGGAACGGAAAGGCGTGCCATCCGCTTGTGGGCATTGCAGAAGCACTGTCCGAAGCTGCGGAACTCGAAGCGAGGTTTGGAAATCTCGCCAATTTTCAATTCTGCCATAATTAACTAGTTTGATATAATAGAGATTAATTCTTTACATAGTCGTCGTCGGCTGCTTCCGTGGAATTGGCCGCACCGGGGGTGAAGGTATCCGTACGCATCCATTTGCCCGTTCCGTCGGGAACGCGGCTCCAGGATCCGGCGTAATTCGAGATGGAGACGCCCCACTTGCCGTCGTCGCCCTTGTCGCCGCGCTGGAAGGTGTCCAGCTTGGTGCCGTCGGGAGCGAAAAGCTCGACGATGACGCTCTTCTTGGCGGAGAAGCCGCTGGAGAAGCCGCGCTCGGTCGTGCCCTTGGCACCCACGATGGCGAACCAGCCCTTGGCGGGAACGACCTCGGTGTCGATGCCGGTCCAGCAGGTGGATTCGTCCTTGGTGATGGTCACGCCGGTAAGCTTGATGGGGAATTCGCTGCCGTTGTAGAGTTCGAAGAACTTCTCCTCGTCGGCACCGGCGCCATAGACCTCGTTGAGCTTGAGTTTGGTCCAGTCGGTGGCGGGATCGCCCACCTTGTAGGTGTACTTGTCGGAAGTGGTGGTGAAACCGGCTTCGTTCTTGACGGTCACCGTGAACTCGACCGTGGTGCCGTCGGGCTGGGCCGGGATGGTGGCGGAATAGGAGTCACCGGAACCGGACATCGCGACGTCCGTGCCGTTGTACTTCAGGGTGGCGGCGGTCACCTTCTGGAGACCGGAGACGGTGGCGGTCACGACGACGTCGGAGATGGAGGTCGGCGCATCGGGGGTGAAGACCACCTTGTCGATGCTCGACGGGCCCTTGAACATTTCATCCTTCACGCAGCCCGTGAAAGCGAGAAGCGCAGCCGCAATGATCAGTATCTTTTTCATAATCAGATTCTTTTAAGGATTAGAAGTCGATTTCAAAACGGAGGGCGAGCATCGAGTAGTCCACGCCGGCCTTGCCGGATTCGGTCGCCACCTTCGTGTAATCGCGCGTCGGCTTGCCGGCGGAGTCGAGGCCCACGTAGAGCTTGTCCTTGCCGTTGGCGTAGCGGTCGTTGTTGTTGTACTGGTAGTTGAGCTGGATCTTCACGTTGTTGTTCACCCACCAGTTGAGGCCCACAGCGTAGGCTTCGGCGCTGCCGCCGAAGACATTGCGCTCGGGAGCGTTGAGGTCCAGGAACTCGTAGCGGAGGCAGAGTTCGATGTCACCCCACTTCCGGGCGGGCTTGATCTTGGTGTACTTGCCGCCGTTGGCGTCATAGCGCTGACGGCCGCCGAAGAGGAGGTAACCGGCCTGCACGTACCAACCGGAGAGGTTGATCGAAGCGTCGTCCTTGAAGCAGACGTTGTCGCCGATGTAGGCAGCCTCATAGCGGAAGCCGTCCCAATGGCCGGCGAGCTCCACGGTCCACAGGTTGTTGTGGTCGTAGTCCTTCAGGTTGTTGGTGTCCAGGTACTTCTTGCGGTTGATGCTGGTGGAGTTGCGGGCGCTGGCGCGATAGGTACCCCATTCGCCGGTGGCCTGGCTCACCTTCGTGGTGCGGTAGGAATAAGCCGCGCCGATGTGCAGGCTGGCGTTGTCCATCTTGTACAGCGGCCGGAAGACGACCTTCGTGGTGAGGGAGTAGCCCGCGTTGCGGCCGAAGTCCTTGTTGTTGTCGGCCACGTTGGTCCACTCTTCGCTGCCGGCCACTTCCTGGGTGAAAGCGCCTGCGCTGAGCCACAGCCAATCCTTGGCATACTTGGCGTTGATGCCCAGATGACGGGACGGGGCGAGGGCGGAGCACACCATCGGGCGCTCCATGAACTGGAGGTAACGGGAGGTGGTGTTGCGCTGGATGGAGAAGTTCTCCTTGAAGTTACCGACCTGGAGGTCCAGGTTCGGGATGCCGGTATACCGGATCAGGGCGTCCTTCAGTTCGACGAGACCGTTGGCGAGGTCCATGTCGAACTCACCGTACCAGCTCTCGTCGATCTGGCCTTTCACGGCGAAACGGGCGCGGCGGATGCTGGTTCCGTTGCCGATCGGGTCCGCGTACTCGGGAGCACCGAAGAAGACGGCGCCATCGGCTTGGGCGCGGATGTCGAACCAGAGTTTATAACCCGAATTCGGGGACGCCATGACGAGGATGCCGTCCTGGGCTTCCACGTCGAGCCGGTCGGAAGTCACCGCCACACCGTACTGGTTGTACTTGACGGTCTCCTGGGCAAATGCCGCTGACAGGGTCGTCAGCAGGATTGCGAGCAAACAAATTGGTTTACGCATAGTGCTTTTGGTATTTGGGAGTTGAGATTTCAAATGGATTTAATGAACTGTACCAGGTTGTCGGAACGTTTGAGTCCCAGTTTGATACGAAGACGGTAGCGACTGATTTCCGCGCTCTTGGGCGTGATGTTCATCAAGGTCGCGATATACTTGGAAGAGAACCCCTGCCGGAGCAGGATCGCCAGCTTGCGCTCGCTCTCGGTCAGGTTCGGGAAGGCTTCTTTGAGGCGCATGTTGAAGTCCTTGTGCAGGATTTCCGACTGCGCGTAGAAATCGTTCATCTCGCGGGAGAAATACATCCGCTCCCGCAGGGAGCTCAACAGCTCGTCGGTGGCGGCGTCCTTTTCCGCGGGGTCCGTGAGGCCCCGCACGCGGGAAAGGCGCTCGTACACGCTCTCCATATATTCTTTCTGTTCGCTGACGCCGACGGCGAAGTCGACCAGCTCCTTGCGCTTGATCTCCAGCTTGTTGAGCAGGTCGCGCTCGTTCATCTCGGCCTTCACTTCCAGGGCCGAGAGGGTCTTCTGCGCGTTGTAGATCTGCCGCTCGCGGGAGAGGAAAAATTCTTTCTGGAGGTCCCTGCGCCGCTGGACGCGGAAATACAGGGAGAGGACCGCCGCGATGACGATGATGCCGAGCACGACCAGGGTCGGGGTGATGCGGGCGTTCCAGCCGGTCCGGCCGGCTTCGTCCGCGGACACGTTCAGGATCATCGACAGACTGTAGCAGACCAGCAGGCCGAGAATCGGGCAGACGACGGCGGACAGGAGGGATTTCAGCACCTTTTCCCCTTCCACCAGGGCCTTGCGGCGGGCCAGGCTCACGCCCACGAGCGCCGCCAGCAGCAGGACCGGCGCGGGGAGCGGCGTGGCCGTCAGGCCGATCCGCGCGAGGACGGGCAGGGAGAAGACCAGATAGGTCAGGCCCATCGCCGCCAGGATGGCGAAGACGGGGCCGGAGGTGAAATCAAGGTCCTGATCCGCGACGTGCCAGGTCTTGGCGGAGAATTCGGGGCGGGCCAGCAGGAAGAGCAGCAGGGCGGGGACGGCCGCGACAGCGGCGGCCACCGGCCCGGCGCCGAACGCCGCCACCGGGAAAAACGCGACGATGGAGCCCAGGTTCCACGCAGCGGCCCCGGCCAGCAGGAAAGCGGCCAGGGTGCAGCCCAGCAGGAGCCGGTGGTCCGAGATGACCAGGTGGACCGGGGTGCGGCCCGGGCGGCGGACCGTCAGTGCGACGATGCCCGCGGCCAGGAGGCTGCAGAGCAGCGGCGCGGCCAGCCACGAGGCGGCCGTGCGCGCGACCAGCGTCCAATCCAGCGAGCCTTCCGTCACGAGGCGGAAGCCGGCGACGGAGCCCAGGAAGGCGAACGGCACCGCGGTGGACGGGCTGATCAGGGACGCGACCGACACGGCGACCCAGGTCGACAGGACGATCACGAACAGGGAGGGCAGGTCGGAGGAGGATTCCGGAAGGAGCCCGGACTCCGCCGGAATGCCCCAGGCGGCGCACACCAGCGCGCCGAGGAAAAGCAGCGGGAGGAGGATCTTGACGGACCAGCGTTCGCCCGCGCCGGAAGCCCAGACCGGTCCTATCACCGCCGGCAGCTCGGACCGGATGATCGGCCAGACTGCCAGGAAGGTGACGAAGGAGAGGAAAAGGATCCGGAAGGTCATGGCTTACAGGCTGCGTTTGATCGCCATAACGGAAAGTTGTTCCGCCACCTTGACCGCGGCGGTGGACAGGTCTTCGATATGCAGGGCGAAATACCGGAGATGGAATTTCTCACTCAGCTTCAGGTGCTGCATATCGTGGAAGACGGTCCGCTTGATGGATTGCGAGAGCTTGACCGCCTCCTTTTCATAGAAGTATACCCGGTGCGAGGTCTCGGAGACCTTGTCGGGCTCCGTGAAATAGGCCTTGGTGCCCGGGATGGAAGTTTCCACAGCAGTTGTCGCCAGTTCGGCGAGTTTCATAAATTCTTTCTTGAGTTCCTGCGGCACGTTCGGCGCTTCGATCTCGAACTGGATCAGGTCGTTGGACAGGATCGTGAAGATATGGTCGAAACGCTCGAGCAGACGCATGATATCACCCCGGTACCGGATCAGCGTGCCCCGGGAATAGAGGCTGTTTTCGATCTCGCGCCGCAGGGCGCCGGCCTCGCCCTCGAGACGGGCCATTGTAGAGAGTTTGTCGGCAAAGCCCTCCGCATCATTGTAGAGGTAGCAGCGGACACCTTCCTTAAAGATAATCAAGGCAGTATCCACAACGTTGAGGAGTTTGTCGACGGATTCGACAAAGCGGAAAGACTTCTTTGTAGAAAACAATTCAAACAGTTTCATCCGGTTCTCAGGTTGTTTGTCCAAAGTTAACGATTAAAGGGACACAAATGCAAGACCCTCAATAGGATTGCAGTGTTATTGTAGAGTTTTTTAAAATGGAAAAAGGGCTCTCTGACACACAGAAAGCCCCTCTGGATAATATGCTTGTAGAATTTCCCGTCTTCGCCGGGCCCGCCTGGAACACCTCTCCCGGCAGCTGGAACGGGCTCACCGCCGTCCGATGCGGCCGGCTGGTCGCCTTCTTCGTGTCTATCTGTGGCTGCGCGGTTGATCAGCTGCCGGGCAGCAGGTGCGGGTAACGTCCCATGATTTTGCAGGTTACCTGCATTTAAGGCCATTTTTGCAGGTAACGTCCCATGATTTGGGACGTTACCTGCACTTCACACAGAGAAAGGATGGAAGCATCGACACCTGGGCCGAAAACCAGGGACGAAACCTGGAGAGGCGGGCGGCGCGAAGGGCTAGAGCAGTTCCAGGATTTTCGGAACGAGCATGAGGCCGGCGTCAAGCGCGAGGTGGAGGATGTACGGGAGCACGATGTTGGTCTGCACCCGGATATAACCCAGGATCGCACCCGAGCAGAATTTGTCGAACGTATAATAGAAGACGAACCAGACCGTGGCCAGGGAGAACGAATCGAAAGCCAGGTTGCATATGTGCGCCAGGCCGAAAAGCAGGGCGAAGAGATAAAAGATGACCGGGAATTTCAGATGCTTGTGCATCGCATCCAGGGCGAAGAACATCAGGACGGCCAGCGGAACAACCGCGATGAGCGACACGAGCCGCGAGCAGCTGAAGATGTGACCGAGGAAGATCCTGGACAACACGAAGCCCACACCGATCGAAGCGAGGATCCGCGCGGGCAGGTTGTTACGCAGCGGCACCCGGAAAGAGAGTTCCTCGACCAGGACCCCGAAACAGAGATAGCCGAAGGTCATCGCAGAGCGGTCACCCAGCGCGGGGCCTTCCCCGTTAAACACTTTCCACTGGATCAGGGCGCCTGAGACAATGAT